>RCMY010000589.1_pt1 | contig 34201 bp, 36 predicted proteins | sample 2041341 | NCBI WGS metagenome assembly RCMY01 (sample SAMN09708234, study PRJNA481090) | Marine sediment metagenome, whole genome shotgun sequencing project. | reverse complement strand
ACGGCTGCGCAGGAGTGACTCCACGCGGCCGCTGACGGGGTTGTATCGCTCGGGGGGAGTGCCGTTGGTCAATCTGGTTGCATTCTCGAAGCCGAACAGAGGCGATTCATCCTCGGCGAAAAGGCGCCAGAAGGCGGTGTCATCGAGTTCACTGGTCGCCTGTGGCATCGCTTCTTCGAACGTGACTTCAGCAGGCGGAAGTGCCAATGGACGAATCGAGCGAAAGGAGGGCTCGAGACCTGGGACCGACGCCACACCGGGTGGAAGCAGTGAGTAGTTCGCAGGAGGTGTCTTGCGACCCCAGCGCCACGATCTTGCGTGTTCGGGCGGATGTTGGGCAAGTGGTCGGGAACGCCCATGGACCGTGGACCCGAGTCGATCGGTTGCAATCATGACGGCCACGGCAACGAGCCACGACAACAGCACCAGGCGAAACATCGACTCTGCGCTCACCGTCGTCAGGTCTGCATCGAACTGGTTGCGGAACCACTCGACCGGCCCGAAATTGTTGAACGCCTCGCTCATGTGGACCTCGCAGGATCGATCGCCGCCTCGATGATCAGGTCGATCACCGCAGGAGCATCCGCCAGCCGAGCAATGTGATGTTCCGGGGTTCTCGCGTCGTCTTCCTCGGTCATGCCGCGCTGCTCGCCTTCGGTGTGGGCCACAATAGACGACGGCGTCACCGTGAAAAGCTCGGGGTGAGTGAGACTGAGGACAGGACACGGATCGTGCATGGGTTGACCGAGCTCATCTTCGGACGCCTTCCTGCGGTAGAACGACAGAAAGCTCGCAGCGGGAGTTGACGACACGGTTGCGGCCTCTTCGAGAATCGCGATGTGTTCTCGCGTCATACAAACCTGACGCGTGAGATTCAGGCCGAACATCGTCAGAGGAATTCCGCTGCGCAGCACCACGTCGACCGCATGAGGGTCGGCCCAGGCGTTGAATTCGGCATGCGGGGTCGTGTTTCCTGCCGAGGTCGACCCGCCCATCCATTGCAGGTTTGCAATACGCCCTGCAACCGTGGGGTCTTCCTGCACGGCGAGCGCGATGTTGGTCAACGGTCCCGTGGCGACGATGTTTGCGTTTCCCGGTGCGCAGAAATCCAAGATTGCCTCGAGAGCCCCGGTGGACTCCTCGTTGCGGGCAGGGATCGGCGTTTCGTTGGGCCCGAGGCCTGCGACGCCGTGGACGTCATCGGCGAACATCGCAGGGAGAACGAGGGGTACGGATGCTCCGCGATGCACAGGAACATCTGCGCCTGCAAGCTCGAGTACGTAGAGCGCGTTTCGAGTGGTGTGTTCCACTCGAACATTGCCACTCACGGTGGTGACCGCTGCGAGATCGGCGAACCTGGTGGCGCAGAAAATCGCAAATGCATCATCGATGCCCGGGTCGCAGTCGAGCAGGATGCGCGGTCTCGTCGTCATACGAGGCGCTCGTCGACTTCGGCAGCGGTTGGCAACGAGGGTTGCGCACCGAGGCGAAGTGTTGTCGCAGCGCCGACGCGCACGGCGAATGACGCTGCGTCGACGAGGCTGAAGCCCCGAGCGAGCTGCGTGGCGAGTGCACTGCGGAATGCGTCGCCTGCAGCGGTCGTGTCAACAGCGTTGACGATGGGTGATGGCACGTGCGCTGTCACCTCGCCGACGACGACGGCACCTCGTTCGCCGAGCGTCACGACGACCTGATCGACAGACAATGCGCGCGCCGCATCGATCACGTCATCGATATTGTTCGAATCGATCGTTCTGCCAGCCAGCAACGCCAGCTCGGTTTCGTTCGGAGCAACTATGTCGACGGCTCTGAGAAGCTCGTCTGGCAAACCCTCAGCTGGCGCTGGCGCAGGGTCGAGCAGTACGATGCCCGTCGCCGTTTCGGCGGCAGCGAGCGTGGTCTCGAGAGAAATCTCGAGCTGGAGAAGTGTCACCGTGTCGTGGAGGATGTCGACGTGGGCGTGAACATCTTCTGGACTGAGGATCGAGTTTGCGCCGGGGCTGACCACGATCGTGTTGTCTCCGTCGGGACCCACGGTGATGAGTGCAATACCACTTGGAACCCCGATGACGAGCCGCATCGCCGAGGTATCGACACCGGCATCGTCGAGCGACTGGCGAAGCAACGACCCGGCGGGATCATCGCCGATGCAACCGAGGAACGACACATTGCTGCCGAGCCGTGCCGCGCCGACTGCTTGATTTGCACCCTTGCCTCCGGGAACCTGCACGTGATCACCGCCGAGGACGGTTTCACCCCGGAGTGGATGATGAGGAACCGGAACCACGATGTCGAGGTTTGCTGAGCCGACCACGGCGATGTCACGTTGCGAGGTATTCATGCGTCCGGTGATGGATTCGCCGAGTTGTACATTTCCCAGGCGTTCTCGTTGGGCGTCAGCAGATGCTCGACGGCACTGAACATCTGCGTCTTGTCAGAGTCGAGAAGCTCGGACTCGAGAATTGGCTGAAGGGTGTGGGCGGCAAGCGCCTGTGCGAGACCGTCCTGTGTCGGGAACGAGAACTCGATCATGCTGCTGAATTGTGTCGCGCCACTGAGCGTTTCTTCAGGAATGATGTGTGTCACGCCGACACCGTCGAGGTCGTCGGCACAGGTCATGAGTGCATCTCTCAGCCAGCCGCTGTAACTTCCGCTGTCGATGCCGGGTCCGCTGACCAGGAAAGCGACGAGCTTCACTCCAGGGGTTGCACTCCCGATCCACTGGTCTTCGCGTTCAGCAACGGTGACGGTGCTGATGGTCCACGATCCAACAACTGTTGCAACGTCGGCGATCAGTTTATCGAGGTTGGAGGGTTGCGCTTCGGACATCGACGCTGCCGTTATTCGAAATAGTGCGTCGAAAGGAGGTGCACCGTGTGGGGGATCGAAGTTGATGACACCCGCGGTGGCGATGTCGACCGACACGCGAGAAATGGTGCTCGGCGACGCGAGTAGTTTGGTCGCCGCACCTCGTGCGAGCCCGTCCTCGAGTTCGAACTTGGCGATATCGGAGTGCGACAAAAGCGCGAACGCCACGGTGTGCATCGACCTATTTGACCATCGACGGTTCGAGGTCGTGCAGCCGTTTGACCGCGCCAACCAGAATCTTGCGTGCAAGTTTCGGCTGCTCGTCGAGAAGCGCCGAGAATTCGCGACGGTTCAACACCGAGAGCTCCATCTCGGTATCGGCGGTGACCGTCGCGGTCCGAGGGACACCTGCTATGACCGCGAGCTCGCCGAGGAAATCTCCGGGGCCGACGCGCGCAACGATCCGGCCAGATCGGCGCACCGTTGCTTCGCCTTCGATGATGATGAGGAATTCTCGCCCTGCGGATCCCTCGACCATCAGGGTGCGGCCTGGTTTGGCGGTGACTGTGGTCATCAGACGAGAGACGGCCTTGCGTTCCTTTTTCGTGAGTTCGCCGAACAGCTCGATGTTCTCGAGGTGACTCTCGATTGTCATGTCGTACGCCTCTCTCGTGGTCTCGCGTCGTCCCTTGTCTACTACAGCAGGTGCCGCTAGAGCGCGTCCGGAGATGGCGAGTCGGCGCCGGTCGCGTTGCCCTGACGGCCTCGCCTCGACTCGGCGAGAATCCGGCTCCCAATGAACAGGACCGCTCCTGCGAGGATGCCCGCGAGCGCCAGCTGCGCCCATCCGCCGCGGTCACCAGCGTCCTCAGGCTCTGGCCCCGCTTCGGGCGAGCCGACGATGTTTCCGAGTCCGGGAGCGTCGATACCGGGTTCATCGTCGATCGGTGTGACCTGCGCTGAGGCGGGGGCGACCCAGACCGTATGAGCGGCGACGAATCCGAGACAAACGGCGATGACGACCCCGCTGAAGGCTCGCGCGGTGATGTGGGAATGAGTGGCCATGGCACCACATTATCGGCGAAGCACGTACCGAAAATCCCCGCTCGGTCGCTGCAAAGCGCCCGTGGAAGCGGCACACTTCTGCAGTGATCACGACGCGCGACGAGTACAGCCCGACGGTCCGTCGAGTGCTCGAATTGCCGCGCCCCAGGTGGCGTGGACGCATGCATCTTTGGATGGTGCCGGCCTCTTTCGCTGCCTTGATCTGGTTGGCAGCGTCGGCCGAGTCGGCCGGAGCCGCAGCGGTCGCCATCTTCTATGGGCTTGCCTCCGTTGGGCTCTACGCAGTCAGCGCGACGGCGCACTACAAGATCTGGGAGCCCAAGCGACTTCATCTGCTGTTTCAACTCGATCACTCGATGATAATGATCTTCATGGTCGCGTCGACGGCGCCGGTCGCGTACGCGGTGGGGGGCGGCACGGGCTGGCTGTTGTTTGGCGGAATGGTCGTTGGCGTGATGGTGGGGTTGATTGCGATCTGGCTGCCGTTTCATCCGCCTCGCGGATTCATGAACACGCTGTTCTTCCTGGTTGGCTGGTGGCCGGTCATGTTCGTCGTCCCGATTGTGAACGGGCTTGGAGGAGCCGGTTTCGGTCTTCTTCTCGGCGGGGGAGCGGTGTTTACCATCGGTGCGCTGATCGTCGGGTCCCAGCGGCCTAATCCCAATCCGCACGTGTTCGGCTATCACGAGATCTGGCACATCTTGGTCGTCGTTGGCAACGCCATTCACTACGTTGTGGTTTATGCAGTGGTGACCGGGCAGACCCCCATCTAACGTGATGGCAGACGACACACCTCTGTCCGACGGCGAGCTGCCGCGCGCCTATCGCAAGGGCAACTCGACCGAAGGCGTCCTGCCGATTCTCGGCTACATCCTCGGCGATCAAGTTGGCTCCCGGTTGTTCGGCGAAACGTCAGGAGCTCGAATCGCCATCGTCTTGATGACGCTCGCTGCTGTGTGGGCGGTCGTGCAGCGTTCCCGTCGTGGAGAATCGATCGGCTGGTGGATCCCCTCGGTCGCCGTCTACCTGTTCTTCCGGGGCATCGCCGGCCTGATCTGGGGGGAAGACGTTTTCCTGGCGGTTGGTATCGGGCTCAAAGTGGCCCTCGGACTCGGCGCCCTGGTATCGGTGGTCATCGGCCGGCCAGCCGCCGCACTACTCGCACCATTGGTCTTGCCGTTCAGCTCAGAGATCCGCGAACATGCGCGATACCTGTCAACGATGCGGAACCTGACCGTCGCCTACTCGGTGTATCAGCTGGTTACCGTCGGATTCGAGATCTGGCTGCTGGGCGAGACTGAGTCCGGCACCGGGTTTCTCCTCATCCGAACCGCGATCGGAAGCGCAGCGGGTTTCATTGGATTCATCGTCGCGGTGTTCTACGTCGATCGTCGACTCCGTACCATCCCCGGTTTTGGTGGTGTCATGGAGATGTTTGAGGAGATCGGTATTGCCCTCGAGCAGCGACGAGATGAGGCCAAAGGTTCCTGAGCGGACCCACTGCGCGAACTCATCCCTGGGCGAGTCCTCAACGCCCCGTGAGCTCCTCCAACCACACCTCAGCGGTCGACAGACGTTTCTCGAGTTGCTGTGTCGTGGCTTCGGTGATTCGGTGCACGCCCGATCGGCGGTTCAACTCTCCGTTCACGGCGCGATGTTCCCACCCCAGGATGCGCGCGATCGTTCGGACCCGGTCGCTGTTCTTGTCGCGCAATTCTCGCTTACCGACGAACCGGCTTCGAATATCTGCGAGCGCGTCCGGCACATCGACTTCAGTGCGTCCTGCGAGCAGCGGAGGAGGCGGGAGGTCGAACGGATGGCCCACGAGGTCGCCGATCGACGATGTCAGTGAGGGTTCGCCGGGATCGATTCCATCATTGGCCTCTTCGCGAGCGTCATCTTCGAGCACCGTTGAGGAAAGCGCTGCGAAAAGTGACATCTGTTCGGTTGGGTCGTCGAGCGCCGATCTATCGTCCTTGATTCGATCAGTGACCGGTCTTTTGTCGACCGAGTGGCGCCGCTGCATTGCAATCGTGGCGGCATGGTTTCGAAGCCGATGGTCGTCGGGGACGAAAAAGAACGCTGGCTGCGTCGTCAGCCCCGGAGTCCATCGTGCAATTCGCCCAACCGCCTGACGGAAGAACAATGCGGTTGTCGTTGTCGTGGCGAAGACTGCGACCCGAAGCCGCGGGACGTCGACGCCTTCGGAGATCATGCGAACTGCGACGATCCATGGCTCCGAGCTCGCTGCAAACGACGCGATCTTGGCGGACGCCTTCGGATCGTCACTGAGCACGATCTCTGGGTCGGTGCCAGAGATTGCGAGGACGCGGGTGGCGATCTCGCGTGCGTGGTCGTGGTCGATCGCGATGACCAAACCGCCTGCATCAGCGTGGGTTTCGCGAATCTGTTCGAGTCGGTCGTTGGCCTTTCGCAGGATGGTTGGCAGCCAATTGCCATCGCAGTCGAGGGCTGTGCGGAGACGAGCGCTCCAGTCGGCTCGATCCATCTCGTCGGTGAACGTCGCGTCCTTGATGGCGCCACTGGCGTCGACCCACTCCATGTGGCCGTCGAAGCGAGGAAAGTACACCGGGCGAACGACTCCTCCCTCTTCGAGGGCTTCCCCGTACCCGTAGTCGAAGTCGGCCACCGCCTCGCCGTGGTCGCCAAAGGTGTATCGGACGAAAGGGATTGGATTGTCGTCGCTGCGAAACGGGGTGCCGGACAGCAACAGTCGAACGCCAGCGGTCTGAAACGCATGGAAGACGCCATCGCCCCACGATCGATCGCTCGCCGCGTGATGGATCTCGTCGAGGACAACGATGCCATTTTCGGCCGCGCGACGTAGATGGTGGCGTGCCGACGCGGCCTGAGCATAGGTGACGACGATCCCGTGCATGTCGGCTGCGAGGCCGTCCTCGGGTCGCCACTCCGGTTCGAGGTGGAGCCCGAATTGTGCGGCCGATTCTGCCCACTGTTGCTTGAGGTGCGCGGTCGGAACGGTGATGACGAGCGGCCGGCTCTGGCCACCGAGCTCTGAACGAATCGCCGCCAGCGCAAACGTGGTCTTTCCGGCTCCTGGACAAGCGACGGCAAGGAAATCGGGCAGTGGCCGGTCGGCGAACGCGATCAAGGCGTCTCGCTGCCAGCGGCGGAGGGTCACGGTGGTCGCCATCGGAGCGATCAAACTATCGGGAGTTGCGAGCTGTCCTCGCTACTCTCCTAGAGTCGCGACATGAAACCCGCCCTGTTTCACATCATCGACCGGTCGACGTGGAGCGATGCGCAACGACAAACCCACTACGCGCCGCCGTCGTTTGCGGCCGAGGGGTTCATTCATCTCTCGCTGCGGAATCAGATTCTTCGCCCCGCCAATCTGCTGTACGGCGGTCGAAACGATTTGCAGCTCCTGGTGATCGACGCAGACAACGTCCAATCTCCGGTGGTGATGGAGCTCGGGTCACATGGCGAGAGCGAGCTGTTCCCGCACCTGTACGGCGAGCTAAACCTCGATGCGGTCGTGAGGGTGGTCGACTTTCGGTGCGAGGACGACGGTTCGTTCTCGTTGCCGGTCGAGCTCTGACTACTCGCGACTCTCGAGCTCGTTGAGCGCTGCCTCGATGACCTCTCGGGCCTGCTCGAGGTTCTGACGTGATTCGCGTTCTGCGTCGGTGAGGTTGGCAAGCGTCGCCTGAGCTTCGACGAGCATCTCTTCGCTGCGAGCTTGAGCGTCTGCCTCGGCCTTTGCCGCGACCTTCTCGGCGGCTGCTTGGGCATCCTTGACAGTCCGTTCGGATTCCTCGTTCGCGTTGGCAAGGGTCGCTGCAGCCTCGGTCCGGTCTGCTTCGGCAGCGGCGAGCGCCTCTTCATGCAGACGATCGATCTTGGCCCGCTGCTCGGCGGAATAGTCGTCTGCAGAACTTCGAATGTCGGAGGCGTACTGTTCAGCTTCTGATCGAACCTGGGCCGCGCGTTCTTCGGTGCGCGTGATGAGCTCTGCTGCTGCCTGCTCATGTGCGAGGCGATCGGACTCGATGTCGAGTCGAACCTGGTCGACCAGCGTCCGTGCTTCGACTTCGGCGTCGCTGCGGATCTTGTACGCGCTTTCCTGTGCTTGACGCAGCATGAGCGAAATCTCGTTGCCCATGCGATCGAAGTCGTCGAGAGAGCCGGTGGCGGCCGATGGTGTCGAGATCGGCGTGTGCGTGTCGTCGCGAGGTTCGGACGCCTCGTCGTCAGCCCACGTGGGGTCATCGTCGGCGAGCTCGACGTCGGGCTCCGATTCGACCTCCGGTGCTTCGGCGATGTCTGGTTCGTTCTCCTCGACGACGTCAGCGATGGTGATCTCTTCGTCGGAGCGGGCCGCGGCGGTGAACGCTTGGAGTTCGTCGGCTACATCTCCGAGAAAACGGTGAACCTCTCCGCGCTCGTACCCCTTCTTGACGATGCTGAAGGTTTTGTTGCGTAGGTCGTCCGGGCTCATCGCCATCGTGGAATGTCTCCTCAGGGCCGTGCTGTTTGCAGATCGGTCCAGTGTTCGCCTTGTTTTAGCGGCGCCGCACACCTTTTCTACAACTGGCGGACCACGGCCACCGAACGCGACAAATGTATTGAACTCCAACGCTCAGGGTCAGGTATACGGGGTTCAGTCTCCGGCGAGCTCGATGGGTACGACGGCTTGGATGATCTCGATCTTTGCCATCAGCATCTCGGTGTTCGGGACCAGCGTGACCTCGTTGGCGCTCGTGAGTTGTGTCGAGGTGGATCCGATTGCACTGATCTCGCCCTCGGCGAGACCAACTCGCACGGTGTCGCCAATGGTGAGTTCGTGGCGAAGGGCACGACCTGCCGCGATCTGCTCGGCCACAGCGCGACCTCCGAGCCCGGCGAGCAACGCAAGCGTGAGAGCGAGGCCGAAGAAGATCGAACCGACGGCGACCAGAATGATCGTCGTGTCGACACCGAGCTGGGTCGAGGCGATGACGAGCGCGAAACCCGTGATCGCGTATTTGACCAGCACGGGCACCCGGCGCCGAACCTCGGGTGAAACGTGGCCAAGGCTGCGCGTCACTCCGGCTTCGGCAATGGCGCCGATGATGTTGCCGACGATCAGCACGATGGCAGCAGACAATGCTCGTGGCAAAAAGCGAACGACGTCGGTCGACAGCTGATCGAGTGCGGTCTGTTGGACGATGCCGAGCGCGATGACCAGCGAGGCAATGAGGATGAGCGAGAAGGCAAGTGTGGCCACTGCTCCAGCCGATGTCTGGATGGCCTCTGGGCGAGACTCATTCGCCGCGACTTTTCGTGCGAGCGCAGCCGCCAGGGAACCGAGGACGAACCCCGCGACGATCACGACCAGCGCACCGATGGCGCTGGTGTCGGTTTGGGCGAGCACGTTCATTGCTGGGAGCGTAGAACGGTTCGGAAGAATCTGCCCAAACGATCGACCAACGATCACGGGTCAGCGATCGAGCTCGTCCTGATCGGGCTGCTGATCGAAGAACAATCGGCTCGCCTCGACGGGAATGCCAAAGAGCGATCCGAAGAGGTCGGCATCACGACGGTCTTGTAGCCGACGCGCAATTCGTGCGCTTACACGGTCATGAAGGTCGTCCGGTGGCTTTAACAGGGTCAGCAGCGCTGGTTTGAGGTCGACTGTTTCCGGTTCGCTGATCTCGTCGAGACTCGAGGCACACACGTCGCAGGTGTCGATGTGTTCGTGCAGGGACGAATTGTGGCCATCGAGCCACAGTTCCAGCTCTTCGCGATTTGGATGACGTGCCATCAGGGCCTCCATCCTTCGAGCGCTGTCGCAAGAACTCGACGCGCTCTGAGCAATCGTGTCTTCACCGTCGGTAGGGCGACGTCGAGGATGTCCGCGATTTCGTCGTAACTCAATCCTTCGATCTCGCGTAGGACAACGATCGATCGTGACAACTCATCGAGTTGGTCGAGCGCTTTCTCGAATGCATCGATCGAGAGGCGGTCGATCACGTCGCGTTCTGTCGTCGATGCGCTGGCATGTTCTGGAAGGAGATTGGGGTCCCGGACGTCTTCTCGACGTTTGCGAAGAGTGGAGATCGCCGTGTTGTGGGTGATTCGTAGCAGCCACGAACGCAAGGAGGAATCGGCCCGGAAAGTCGGGAGAGCGTGCCACGCCTTCAGAATCGCGTCGTGTGCCACGTCCTCGGCAAGCGCCGAATCGCGCACGACGGAAAACGCGACTCGATAGACAGCATCGAGGTGCTCGCGTACCAGCTCCTCCAGTTGTTGTTCGGGCGTGAGATCGGTCGACATCGTGGATTTGGAGTGGTCGCGGTCTGGCCCGGCACCCGTCGACACCGTAGCTCTCCCGCTGGATTGGTCGACAATCCGTGACTGCGGTGGAGTGTGCACGTCGGCCACTCCTAACGATCGAGCACTCGTCGAAAATCGGGCTCGTGGCCGGCGAGATATCACGGCAATGCTCATGTTGTTCAGACGCTTCGGCAACACAATTGGTCGCGAAAGAAGACCGATCACTTCTCTCATGTCCTAAAAGAATTCTCTGTGGAATTTGCGCGACTTCTCCAAGCAGTGAAACGTCTACACGTATACAACACCTTTACCCCTTGGAGGGAACCCACAATGTGGCAGGAAATCAAAGACTCATTCACCGACGTAATCCAGTCGTTCATCGACTTCATTCCAGGCCTCGTCGCAGCAATTCTGCTCCTCATCGTCGGCAAATTCGTCGCTCAGTTCGTCGCAGGATTGTTCCACAAACTGCTCAAAGCCCTAAATTTCGACGGAGTCGTCGACAAGAGCGGTCTCGGCAAACACGTCGAACGTGCTGGCTACCCTGACTCGGGCCTGTTGCTCTCAAAGATCGTCGGCTGGATCATCATGCTGATCTTCGTGCAGATGGCAGTTGGCCGACTCGGTATCGATTCGATCGAAGAGCTCGTGAACACCTTTGTTGCATGGATCCCGAACGTCATCGTGGCGATCATCCTCGTGGTCATCACCGGCGCAGTGGCGAACTTCGTCCACGGAATCCTCGCACCGTCGATGGAAAGCATCTCTGCTGGCGATGTCATCTTGAAGATCGTCGTTGCAGCAATCTGGCTGACCGGCGGAATGATCGCGTTCCGTCAGCTCGGCTTCGGCGCAGAGATCGTCGAGCAACTCTGGACCGCAATCACCACGGGCCTCGCCGCAATGCTCGTCATCAAGTTCGGCGTGGGTGGCATCTGGGCGGCGCGTGACCGCTTCTGGCCAAAGGTGTACGACGCAATCGAGAAGTAGTCGATCTGGGTTCCCCTGCCACGGAATCCGATTACCTGTGATGATGACCCTGGGTTCGCCCAGGGTCATCTCGCGTTTTACGGCTTCCGCGTCTGACTACAGATCGTCGATCAGATGAAAGGCCTCGCCGAATTCGAAAAATTCGCCAGCAGCCATTGTTCGCATTTGTTCGAGTTCTCGGTCTCGGAGTGCGGCGGTTTCGTCGTCGGGGTCATCGGTGATGACCATCGTTGTTTCGAACTGGCTTTCATGGGCGAGGAGCGCATCAACCTTTGCCTCGGTGAAACCCGTGACGTCCTCGACGTGATCGGGTTCTTCCGTTTCGAACAGCAGGAGCGTGCCGGGGCGATGACGAGGCAGCGAGAGTTCGGGAAAGAAGAACGGATCTCGAGCTGCCACGATGCCCTCGACGGCCAAGAACCCGGCGTGGCGGTGGTCGGGGTGAAGGCGCCAACGTTTCCAGGGGTCGTGTCCAAAGACCACGTCGGGTTTGGTGAGTCGGATGACGCGAGCCACTTCCCGTCGCCGGTTGAGATCTGATGTCAGCTCGCCGTCGACAGCGTCGAGAAACCACACGTTGCCCGTCGCGCCGAGACGACGTGCAGCTTCGAGCTGCTCGGTCTGGCGAATACCGACGAGAGCGTCGGTGTCGGCGGTTTCATCCCAGGTTCCCTTCGAGCCGTCCGTGCAGATCAGATGATCGACGACACAACCCTGCGCCGACCATTTCGCCAGTGTCGCGCCACACTCGAACTCGATGTCATCGGGGTGCGCAGCGATGGCGAGGGCACGCTCGGGTACCGCCAGGTCGGTCATCTCGGAACCTCTTTCGTGGTCGTGGGCAACGGAGGGAGGTGTACTTGGAGAATGGAACCGACGAGATCGTCAGGATGGTCGACGTCCCACGAGAGCATCGGGTCATCGATGATCACCGGTTCGATCTGGAGTCGTCGAGAGATGTCGACATGTGACGCGAACGACCCCGGGCCGTACGCGAAGGTGAAGTCGATGTCGGTGGGAAGGCACATGACATTAGTTCCGTCGCCATGGCGGTCCGGCACGATCGCGATTCCTTTCCCGAGATCGACATGTGTGAGGTCGGACGCATGCGGGAGGTCAGCGTGGGCGACGATCACGCGAGAATAGCCGAGCGCTCGAAGTCGATCCCTGCCCTCGGAGATCGCTCGGTTCAACCCTGGTTCGGCCGGGCGAAGATCCATTGCACCTCGCTCGTGAGACCACCGAGCGACGGCGGCCGAGTCGTGGACGACGAGGACGTCGAGATCGCCAGCTGCCGCCACCACGGTCGCGGCCATCGTGGCGATCAGTCTCGCCCGGTCGGCGTCTCCATACACCGACGACAGCCGAAGTTTGCCGACACTGAGCGAACGAAGGGGAATCAAGACAGCAGTCGGACCGACGTCACGAGTATCCGACTGAGGAAGGCTCATGTCACAAGTCTAGGGTTCGCAACCATGAGGTCTCTGCGCCAGGTTCTCCGTCCATCTCCCGTGGAACCGTTGGAATCGACGACGCAGCGCTCGTGGAACACCCTGAGCACAATCGGCGCAGGGTCGGTCGCCGATGTCGACGGACGAGGTGTCATCTTTCCTCGCGCCCGTCCATTGTCGGTCGAGGTGTGGTTCGGTGCAGGGGATCGGTGGGTGCAAGGCGGCGCCGACGCCGGAGTTCGTCAATCTCGAATCGTCGGGCTGCCAATCGTCGAAACACGGCAACGGGTGGGTGACGGCGACATTGTCCAGACCGCGTGGGCCGACGAGCCAGGCGATGGTCGTGGCCGGGTGATCGTCGAATTGAAAAACGAGACCGACGTGGCGGTCGTCGCCGCAGTTGTGGTTCGACCACAAAAACTCTTCGGCGCCGCAGGTTCGATCTCCGAGGCCCGTGTGTCGGACACGTTGATCGTGGCCGACCGGCTTCCGATCGTCGATCTCACTCGCCAGCCAGGCGACGTGGCGGTGGCCCCCGATGAAGGTACCGCACTGCTCGATGTTCTCCGGACGAGTGCAACATCGCTTCTCGGGCATGATCACATCACCGATGAGAACCAGCGCGCATCAATCGCCGCCATGATTCCCCTCACGCCCGGGATGGATCGCCAGATTCACGTCCTCGACGGTCGGGAGGCTTCCACCGTCGCAGCGGCGCCCCTCAATCGCATCGTCGCTGGATGGCGTGCACACCTCGACGGCGCGATGGAGATCGACCTTCCCGGCTGGCCGAAACACCTACCACCAGCGCTGCTGTCGAGCTTGATCGGCGCGGTTGGCGACGGTGGCCCGCCTCTCGGGTCGACATCCTGGACGCGCCGTGACGATGCAACGATCGCCGTCGCCCTTGATGGTGCTGGCGTCCACTGGGCGGCGGCCGCCGTCGTCGAGCGTCTCCTGGTCGACGTTGCCGAGGGCGTGTTGGATCGCTCCGATTGGCCACAGGTTGCTGCGGCCTTGTGCGCGATCTCGGGATCAGCGGTCGGAGATGAAGTGATTGCGCGCCACGGTGACACGTCGGTCACCATCGCTGGCGACACGCTGTCGCGTGCCTGTGGCACGGCACTTGACCGAACGCTCATCGAGGTGGTGCGGATTGCGCATGGCCAAGGAGCGGCGAACGACGCTCGTGCGATCGAGGGAAAGGGCGCTTCCCCCGAGACGCTGCGACAGCTCGGCCGTCTCGGCGTTGCTCTCGGACGCGACAACGCTGGTGAGCTCGCAGCGGCTCTCGATGCTGCCGAGAAACCGTTCGATGTTTCAAATGTCGCGCTTGCGATGGTCGCCTCGTCGCAGACCGACCGACCGTTCAACGGTGTGGTGCCCACCCGGGCACTCGCAGGTTCGACTTGGCGTTGGGCCCTCGACGGTTGCGGCGACAGTCCGCATTCGCGTGCAGCGATTGCGATCGGACTGCGTTCGTTGTGCGTGGCGACACGGGACGACGTCATCGACATCGTGCCAGGCATGTCCGGCGCGTGGTTGGGACAAAACCTTCGCGTGGCCCGCGTCCCGACACCCGCGGGCCTGCTGTCGTACGCGATCAGGTGGCATGGCCCTCGACCGGCGCTTCTCTGGGAACTCGACGGCGAGTCGGGGGCCAGGTTCTCGATCACCTGTGCATCGATCGACCCCTCGTTTCAGACCTCGGACACCACGGGCGAAGCACTGCTCGGGGAACCGACGCACCTGGTTGGTTCATGATGGCCACCACTGTTCGCCAGCTGCGCGGAACCCTGAAGAAGTCGTCGCCAGGCCTACGTCTCGAACGGGACCTGTGGAACTCCGGCATCGAGTTCGTCGCCGGGATGGACGAGGTCGGCAAAGGTGCGTGGGCGGGCCCGCTCACCGTCGGCGCAGCGATCGTTCCGAAGGATCGCCGGATTTACAAGGTGCGCGATTCGAAGTTGCTGACCGAAGCCGAACGCGAGGCGATGTTCGATCGCATTGCGAATTGGTGCGACGCGTGGGCGGTCGGACACGCCAGTCATGCCGAGTGCGACGAGCTCGGGATGTCTGCGGCACAACGGCTCGCAGCGCGCCGGGCGCTCGATGGATTGGGGGTACACGCCGACCGGGTGCTCCTCGACGGAAAGTGGGATTTCGTGGGAGACGGACGGGCCACGACGATCGTGCGAGGCGAACATGTGAGCCTGTCGATCGCCGCAGCCAGCATTTTGGCCAAGGTCACACGAGATCGCATGATGCGCGAGATGGACGAACACTTTCCGGAATTCGCATTCATGGAGAACAAGGGTTACCCGTGTCATCGCCACCGTGCTGCGCTGCAGATGTGGGGGCCGTGTACGATCCACCGCCGGAGCTGGGCATTCATGGATTCACTCGCCTGGCGCGGAATCGCCCGATACGTGCCCGATGACGGACAAGGAACTCTTTTCCTATGACGAAACGCCGCGTTCAGTGGGCGCTGGTCGCGTGGACCGTCGGGATCTGGGGGAGCCGAATCCGCAACATCATCGTCGACGACGAACTCGACCGGTCCGCCCGCATCGTGTCGTTTCTTGTTGCAGTCTCGCTCATCGGCTCTGCGTTGTTGTTGGCTGTGGGTCTCGTTCGATCGGCTCCATGGACGCGCGCTGCGCTACTCGTCCTCGCAGCGATCGGCGTCGTGCGATTCACCGTACGAGGACCTTTTGTTCTTCTCGATGACCAGTGGGACGTGGGTTTCAAAGTCGTCCACACGATTCTGTGGGTGATCACCGTGGCCCTCAGCGTCTTGGCATGGCGTGAACACCAGCGCGCCAAGGCCTCCTAATCACCGGCGCGGCGGCTACGATTCCACGCATGGGCCAGCTCGTATCAGTCATCGAAAAGCAGTCACATCGTCCCGGAATCGTTCGGTACGTCCTGAACCGTGCGCTGACGGGTATGGGCCACGAGCGTTTCACCACGACCAACGAACCAACGGGTGATCGCCCCGCCGATGAACTTGCACGGCGCCTCTTGGCGACGGGTCAGGTCGCTGGGGTTTCGCTCAATGGAAATGTCGTGACGATCGAACTCTCGACGAACGACTCGAGTGGCCTGAAGCAGGTCATCGTCGACCTCTACACCTACTACGTACCCGGTGTCGAGATCCCGACCGATGAAGAACTCATGGCTCAAGTCGAGGGCTGATCATCGATCTGGTCGAGTTGGTGTTGCATCACCCATGCATGCATGGCGATTCCCGATGCCACACCGGCATTGATCGACCTCGTCGAACCGAACTGCGCGATCGAACAAACCAGGTGCGCAACGTCTCGGACCTCGGCGGAGAGCCCGGGCCCCTCCTGCCCAAAGACCAACACGCACGCTTCGGGTAGACGCGTGTGTTCGAGGGGCATCGATCCCGGCAAGTTGTCGATGCCGATGACCGGCAATTCGTTCCGCGTTGCCCACGAGACAAACCGATCGACGGATTCGTGATGCACGATGTGGTGGTAGCGGTCGGTGACCATGGCACCCCGACGGTTCCAACGCTTCTTTCCGATAATGTGCACTGCAGCGGTGTTGAACGCATTGGCGTTGCGGACGACGGTGCCGATGTTGAAGTCGTGCTCCCAGTTCTCGATCGCGATGTGTAGCGGCGACCTGAATGAGTCGAGGTCGGCAACGATCGCATCGTGCGCCCAGTAGCGGTATTTGTCGACGACGTTTCGGCGATCACCGTCAGCCAGCAACTGCGGGTCGAAGTGCGCGTCGTTCGGCCACGGCCGAGGATGCGGGCCGACGCCCACCGCAGTCTCGGAGTCATCGGCCACCTGGCTCATCGTAGGGCGGCGGGTGGAGGTGCGCTCTACCAGTCGGGAAGGGCCGGATCGCCGGCAGCATTCGTCGCCCGCGCGTGATCGGCTCGTTCGACGAGTGGGGGTGTGGCGATGCCCAATTGCGGAGCCGACCCCTGCGGATCTGTGGGAATCGAGATCTTGGAGTGATACCAGGAAGCTGCTGCCGCAACATTGGCCGAGTACTCGAGGTCGTGGTTGTAGGCAAAGAACCCCCGGGCTTGGCCGTCGGCAGTGGCCATCGACCCGGCCGCGGTGCACAGGTAACGCGCTGATGCGAGAGCGGCGTCGTAGATGTTGTTCGGGTCGCTGTTCTCGTCGAGGTTGGCGTCGGAGTCGTACTGGTTCCACGTCTGAGGAATGAACTGCATCGGTCCGACCGCGCGGTCGTACGTTGCATCGCCGTCGAGCCGGCCGCCGTCGGAGTCCTTGATGAGCGCCAGTCGTTTCACGACGGGAACCGGCGCCGCTGCCACGGCGTCGGCGGGCGTCGTTGCAACCGAGGCAGCATCGGCCGACGGTTCATTGGTCGGGGGAAGTTCGGTCGGCGAGTCGTCGGCGGTTGGGACGGAGACCTCGATCTCGATCACTTCGGTACGGTCGCTCGCGTCGGGCAGTTCGCTGCCCGCGACAAGGAACTCCGCACCTTCGAGCACCCTGCCATCGAGAGCGGGACCGGTGATCTTTTCTGTGGTGTCGCCATTTACGTCGAGCGTCGATTGCCCAAAGTGCCCGTGAATGCTCTCGATCTTTCCGATTCCCGCGAGCATCCACCAGCCAATCTGGCAACGCGGGTTCTCCTCTTCCTGCACGCGAGCCGCGATCACGTAGGCGTTGAGGGCAACCAGTGGGATGTCTGTTCCTTCGACGAACTGTTCCAACCGTTGATGAAGCGTTTGTTTGTAGGTCGCGGCGGTCTGCTCGGACAGTTCTTGCATCGAGCGAAGGTCATGCAAGAGGTCGAGGCGCTCTCGTCGCAGTGACCGCAGCTCGCTTCGAACGACGCGAAGGTCTTCTTCCAACCCGGCTCTGCGGACCTGGCGCTCGGCCAGCTCGGTTTCTCGCACGGCGATTTGGAGAAACTGGTCATCGCGGACTTCGTCGGTCACGACGCGGGTCTCACTCAGCTCCGTGTCGGGCATGCTGAGCGCGGTGTCGAGCTCGTCTTCGGAAATGAAGGCGCGCACTGCGAACTCTGCGATGGCGGTGTTGAGAATCAAGATCTCGTTTGCCAGGCGCGCTTCCTCGGCGTGTTCGTGATCGATGGCGTCGTTGAGGATCTGGACCTGTGGTCGACGTTCGTGGATGTCCGCCGCGATGTCGGTGACGATGCGGTCGAGGGTTGTGATGACCTGCAGTACGCGGACGTGATTGTCGACGAGGGGTTGGAGAACGTCACCGTCGACGGCGACCCAGTCGACGCCCGCTGCGAACACCGTGCTGTCGTGGAGTTCGGCGACATCGAAGTCGGGTGGTTCATCGAGAGTGGTTGGGTTGAGGCCAAGGGTGATGACCGGGTCGATCCAGGGGGTATCGATGTCGAGCACGGGTTCGTTCGTTGGGTATCCGAAGACATCGTCGAGTTCCTGCGCTCCCACGACGCTGGGAGAAACGAGCCCCACTGCGATGAGCGCGACAAGCACGACGCGCGGTACGCCGCGAGGGAGACACATGGTTTGGTGTTCGGCATTTTTGGTGCGTTCTTGAGCAGCTCAGAACGAGCGAGAAGGGCTACCGGACGAGGTTGTCGAGCCGTGCGAGTGCAGCTTCGAGCTCCCAGGTGCGTCGCCGGGCTGACTCGATCGAGTCGCGTGACGCGTCGGCAGCTCGGTTGGCAACGACGGCTCGAACCTCGAGCTCATCGACCAAACGATCGATCCTTCGAAGTCCGCTCACGTAGTGTTGTTCGTGTTGTTCGAGCCGATGGCGGCTCTGATCTGCTGCCTTGCCGACCCAGGTGGAAGAGGTGTGGAGGGCTCTGATCGGGTCGAAGGCGCCCCGAAGTCGGGTCAATTCGTCCTCGAGAAGGCGCGCTGTTCGGCGGGCGTCCTCGGCCTCGATCTCGAGTCGGACTGCGGTGTCACCCCACTCGCGTATCTTCGCGTATGTCGCGGTGAGCTCTGTGTGGTGTTTGTGGATGTCGAGATCTGGATGCTCGTTCGCCATCGATCTCCGTCCTCTGGTGGGGTGTATTGAAAAGCATTGAAACACACTCAAACGAACAAAGACAAGCAAAGTTTGCGGGAAGCGAACAAATGTTCGATACTTGAGCGATGGGATTGCCGGTAGAGCTACACGATCAGGTTCAACGAATCGTACCGACCGTGCTCGCGGCCGAACAGATACTTCGCGTCCCAGAGATCTTTCACCCATTACTCCCCAGTGGGGGTTTGCAACGCGGCTGGACGACCCGGGTCGAGGGAGGGTCGACTGCACGGGCTTTGGCCTGGGCACTGCTCGGCCAGGTCACGACATCGGGCGGATGGATTGCGGCGGTTGATGTGTCGGGTATCAGTTTGAGCGCGGCGAGTGAGGTCGGGGTCGCGATCGAGCGGGTGCTGATCGTCACCAGTCCGAACGGGGCGGCGTGGTCGGCAACGATCGGCGCGCTGATCGGGTCTGTCGACGTCATTGTGTTCGGCTCGCCGAAACATCGAGTGCAGCCACGCGAATACCGGCGAATGGCATCGCGATGCCGAGAACGAGGCACGGTGCTGGTCGAACTCTCGTCGGGAGCTGAACCACAACTGCAATACGATGTTTCGTTTGCCGTCGAACCTCGTCATTGGCAGGGATTGGGCCAGGGGTTTGGTCGACTGCAGTCGAGAGATGTCGAAGTTTCCGCATCTGGTCGGCGTTTGCCTGGTGGCGTTCGCCGTGGCCGATACGAACTTCCTTCGGCCGACGGAACACTTCGTTTCATCCCATCGGATGTGAGTGGGATCGATGCGCACGATGCAACGATCACCGAGCTGCATCGGGCTGGCCGAGCGCAGCGGTGAATCGATACGGTCGAGAGCGGCAGTGACCGTTCCGCGCATCGCGGCGGTCTGGTGCCCTGACTGGCCCGTGGTCGCCGCAGGGATTCCACCTGATGAAGCCGGAGCGGTTTTGCACGCCAACCGTGTTGTTGCCTCATCGGAGGCTGCAAGATCGGTAGGTGTTGTTCGAGGGCTTCGCAGGCGCGAGGCCCAAGGTCGATGCCCCGAACTACTCATTGCCGAACGCGACTTGGCATCAGAAGCAAGATCCTTCGAGGCCGTGGCATCCGCGATCGAAACATTCACTCCGCGCTTAGAACTCACCCAGCCCGGAACCTGTGTGTTCCCCACACGAGGTCCATCGAGATATTTTGGTGGAGATCTGGCGTTGGCCAACCTGCTCGTCGAGGCCATCGAGGAAGTTCTCGATGGGCGAACAACCTGCAATGTCGGTGTTGCCGATGGTCTTTTCGCCGCCCGTGTTGCTGCCAGATCGCGCAAGGGAGGTCCCTGCATCATCGAACCTGGATCAAGCCCAGACTTCTTGGCCCCCCTTTCGATCATGGTGCTCGATCAGCCGGATCTCACCGGTGTGTTATGGCGTCTGGGTTTGCGGACCCTTGGTGACTTTGCTGCACTCGATGCTGCCGACGTCATGGGTCGGTTTGCGCGCGAAGGATTGTTGGCGCACCGACGTGCATCAGGACTCGATGATCGGCTGGCTGATGTCACCGATCCTCCCGAAGACATGGGGGTGTCTCTGGTACTCGAACCTCCTGTCGATCGAATCGATCAGGCAGCGTTTGCTGCACGACAGCTGGCATTGGAGCTGCACGAGAAGCTGCAACGTCGTGGAGCAGCATGTAGCAGGGTGACCATCGAAGCCGAGAGCGAACACGGGGAACGGTTCGTCCGCGGGTGGAGACATGAAGGTGCCTTGTCGGTAGCGGCCTTGACCGACCGGGTTCGGTGGCAACTCGATGGGTGGCTCCAGGCTGCGCCAACGGTTCGTCCCTCCGGCGGGTTGGCACTGTTGGTCTTGCGGCCGGAAAATCTCATCCCTGCGTCAGGCAGGCAATTGGGATTCTGGGGTGGGGAAACCGAAGCCGATCAACGAGCTGGACGCGCTGTTGCGAGGCTCGAGGCACTCGTCGGTGTCGACAATGTGCAGATCGCAGAATGGAAAGGAGGCCGCGAACCCGATGACCTGATTCGTTTGTTACCCGCCAGCACCATCGATTTGAACGATCGGCAGCTGAACATGTTCGATGAACGGCCATGGCCAGGGCAGATCCCGTCACCGTCGCCTGTCGAGCTCTTTTCCAGGCGACCCGTTCATGTCGTCGACGCGACGGGCACGCCACTTGCGGTCTCGGGACGAGGTGAGGTGTCAGCCCCTCCAGCGAAAATTTCACACGACGAAAAACGTTGGCGACAGGTGGTTGCCTGGGCTGGTCCGTGGTTGCTCGATGAGCGTTGGTGGGACACCGACCGCGCCCGACGCAGAGCGCGATTTCAGCTGATCGATGAAGATGGAGAGGCTATTTTGGCCTATGTCGAGTCGGGGAAGTGGTGGCTGGCTGGGACCTATTAGTCCGCGGTCGATAGTGTCATGCACATGAGCGAAGATCGTGAACATCTCGACTGGGCAACATACGGAAAGGCCGCTCGAGAGCTGGCGACGCAGGTTGCCGACGACGGCTACAAGCCCGACATCATCTTGGCGATTGCTCGCGGAGGACTGTTTGTTGCGGGGTCTCTCGGGTACGCACTTTCCGTGAAGAACCTCTACGTGATGAACGTGGAGTTCTACACCGGTGTCGACGAGCGCCTCAACGTTCCGACGACCCTTCCTCCGTACCTCGACAAGTTCGATCTGACCGACTCGAACGTCCTCGTCGCCGATGATGTTGCCGACACCGGGCGCACGCTCAAACATGTCCACGACTTCTGCGCAGACGTCGTCGGCGACGTTCGTTCTGCGTGTCTCTATGAGAAGTCCCAATCGTTGATCAAGTGTGACTACGTCTGGAAACGCACCGATCAGTGGATCGAATTTCCCTGGTCGTGTGAACCCCCTGTTGTTTCTGGTGGAGTCAAAGACGCCTGATGACAACCATTCGTGTACCTGCCTCGTCGGCGAACCTCGGGCCAGGATTCGATGTTCTCGGCATGGCCGTCGATCGATACATCGAGGTCAATTTCGCAGAAGAGGGGATCGGGAGTCCCGACCACCTCACGATGCGGGTGTTTCGACAGTTCGGTGGCACCGGCGGTCTCGACATCAGCTCGACGATTCCTCCCGCTCGAGGTCTCGGATTTTCCGGTGCCGCCCGTGTTGCCGGTTTGTTGGCTGCAGCGATTCAGAAGGGTTCCACCCTCGAAGAGTGTCGACGCTGGCTTTTCCTCGAGGCGACCGATCTCGAAGGTCACCCGGACAACGTCGCCCCGTCGGTGTTTGGTGGCGTCACGGTCGCGGTCGGTGAACGCGTCGAGAAGGTCCCATTGGGGCTGCAGGCCACCGTCGTCTTGTGGATTCCTGACACCCTGTCTGGAACCAAGGAATCTCGCAAGAAGTTGCCGACACACGTCTCGATGGAGGATGCCGTGTTCAACATGGGACGCACGGCTCTGCTCATCGCAGCGCTCACGAACGGCGACACCGAGCTCCTCGGCGCTGCCAGCGAGGACAGGCTCCACCAAGCACAGCGGCTCGAAAGCCTTCCTGACACGGCGGCCGCAATGCAGGCTGCTCGCGATGCTGGTGCCTGGTGCTCGTGGTTGTCGGGCAGCGGGCCAACCGCTGCGGCTCTGTGCGAACCAGCAATGGCGGAGAAGATCGCCGAGTCGTTGCCTGCTGGCGCGGAAGTGAGTATTTCTCACATCGACATGCGCGGGGCGATCTGCGAGTGAGCGATGCTCTCCTCGACGAAACCGAGGACTGGTTCGTCTACAACGGAATCCCACATTTCATCGACGGCTTCAAGGCGTCGGAGGATGTGTGGACGCGAGCCGTCGGGTTCTTGACGTTCGTCTTCTTCTGCGAGTTGTTCTTGACGTTCGGGCGCGACGTGAAGGGGTGGCAGCAGTTCGTCGCATTTCTCGGAGGCCTCGGCATCATCGTGGTTGCGATCATCGTGCTCAACAGACTTCGGGGTCGAGACTCCTTTGCGAGGCCCAAAGACATCGGAATCGGCGAGCTGGCGCTGTTCGTGCTGATCCCTCCGGTGCTTGCGCTCCTCGGAGGTCACCGGACCACCATCGAATTCTTCGGCGTGGTTCTCGTGAACGTCGCCATCTTGATCGTGGTCTATCTGGTGGTGGCGTGGGGACTTTTCCCGATGGTCCGTTGGGGGTTGGCGACGATGTGGAATCACCTCACACAAGTTCTTCAGCTGCTGGGTCGCATCCTGCCGCTCATGTTGCTCTTCTCCGCGTTTTTGTTCCTCAACGCAGAGATCTGGCAGGTGGTGAACGACTTTCCGCTCGAGCTCTTTGGACTCGTCCTGACTGCGCTCGCCCTTATTGGTCTGACCTTTCTCATCGGGGCGATGACCGGCGCAATTCACGAGCTTCGATTCTTCGACGAGTGGTCCGAAGTCGCTTCGGAGCTTGGTGGAACGCCGCTCGAGGGCTGCGACACGTCGAGCTTCCCAGGACGGCCGAAGCAGGTACCTCTCGGACGTGCTGCGCGAGCGAACCTGACCCTGCGCCTCGTCGTTGGCCTCGCCGCACAGGTGCTGTTGGTGACCCTGCTGATCTTTGGTTTCTACGTGGCCTTCGGTCTGCTCACGGTTCGTTCAGACACGATGCTTCAGTGGACCACGCTCGAGACCACCGCCGACGTCGAGCTCGTGTCCTTCCGGTTGTTCGGGCACGACATCATCTTGTCATCACTGCATCTGGTCGCCGCAGGTTTCGTGGCCGCATTCAGCGGCCTGCAGTTCGCAGTTTCTCTCGTGACCGACGACGCCTACCGCGAAGAATTTGTCGAGGAGAGCAACGCCGAAGTCCGCGAAGCACTCGCTGTTCGTGCGGCGTACCTGCGTCTGAAACGGATCTCCATCGAATCGGTGTAGACGCGACTCGATTCCTCTGGTGGTCTTACGCGATGTCGCCGAGGCGCTGTCGCTGCGTGCCGTCGGTTTCGAAGTTGTCTGGGGCCAGCCAGGTGCGAAGCCGACGTCCGTTGTCGACCCAGTCGTCGTCGGTCATCGCAAACCAGGCGGTGTCTCGGTTGCGTCCTTTGTAGTGCGTGGCTTTCAGGAACGTTCCCTCGTAGCGAAACCCAAGCCGCTCTGCAGCATTGCGTGAAGGTTTGTTCAGTGCGTCGCACTTCCACTCGACGCGGCGATAGCCCGAAGCGAACGCATGCTCGAGAAGCAGGTAGATCGTCTCGGTCGTGGCCGTCGTTCGCTGCAACATGGGCGAGAACGTGATCCATCCGATCTCGATCACCCCGATGTCAGATTGTGTTCTCAGATACGACAAGAACCCGTGAACTTCGTTCTCGATGATCACTGCGTACGGCTGCGTGTCGGGGGCCTTGTTCATGGCGTCGACCAGCTGGCCGATCCCCGCCGCATCCTCGAAGGGGCCGAGTGCCATGTAGGTCCACAAGGAATCTTCGGCGAATTGGAACGTGTGGAAGAGGGGAATGGCGTGACGGGAGCGCTGGAGGGGTTCGAGACGGACATAGGTCCCGTTGTGTTCGACATGATCTGGTGGCAACGGAGGTGTCCAGCGGCCCAGGTCATCGCCGATCGGTTGACCGAACTCGTTGACGCGTGTCACAGGGCCAACCTAGTGCGCGCTGGAGATCCGACGCACCACTCGCTACGTTGCCACCCATGAGCCACATCGACCTCAGTCACAACATTACGAACGGCATGGTCACCTACCCCGGTCTCCCGGCGCCCGTGATCACTTCACATCTCACCCGCGAGGCCGCTGAAGAGATCTACGGGCCTGGCATCACGTTCCAGATTGGGCTGATCGAGATCTGCACCAACACTGGCACGTACCTGGATGTGCCCTTCCACCGATTTGCCGACGGCCATGACCTCACCGGACTGTCGCTCGACCGAGTCGCCGGGGTTCGGGGGGTGTGTCTCGATCGAGTGGGCGAGACCTCGATCGAGTTGCCAGCTGAGGAACTCGCCGGTGTGGCGGGCATGGCCGTGCTCGTACGGACCGATCACTCACAACACTTCGGCACGGATGCCTACATGGAGAATCATCCTCATCTGACTGCAGGGTCGGCCGAGTTGTTGGTCGAGGCTGGGGTGGCGTGTGTGGGCATCGATTCGTTGAACATCGATTCGACCGAAGGCGGCGAACGTCCGGTCCACACGACGTTGCTGGGTTCGGAGATTCCGATCATCGAACACCTCACGAATCTCGATCAGCTACCCGCGACCGACTTCACCTTCACGGCGGTGCCCCCAAAGATCGAAGGCGCCGGCACCTTCACCGTGCGAGCCTTCGCGACTGTGTAGTTCCGCGGTCGCAATCCGTCGCTTCGCTCCTCGATGTTCGGCGGCTGGCCAGAGGCCGTCACCGGTCGGCCTCGATTCGCGCTGCGGAGGGGGGCCTGACCCCTTTTTGGAAAAAGGGGTCAGGCCCCTTTTGCGGCATCGCAGCCAAAAGGTCGTGCTGTCTCTTTGAGGCGTGGCTGTTCGTCGGTGTAGTACAAGATGACGCTGGAGGCACAGATGACCGCACAGGACGATGTCGATGACAAACTTTTCTGGGACGTTGCACAACCGCTTCTTGCCGCGGGCAAGGCCGAGGAGGGCGAACTCATGCGAAGCCCGTGTCTTCGGGTGGGGAAGGAGTTTCTCGCTATGCCCGAGTATCGCACGGGTGACTTGGTCGTGAAGTTGCCAAAGGAACGCGTGGCCGAGTTGATCTCGGCGGGTCAGGGCCTGCCGTTCGCGCCAGCCAAGAAGGTGTTCAGTGAATGGGTGCAAGTGCCCGCCCGGGATGAGGCACTGTGGGCGCAGTTGCTCGACGAGGGGTACGAGTTCGTCTCGTGAGTGTCTTCACCGGATTCCCAAGGACTGGTCTCGACTTTCTCACGACACTCGGCGCCAAGAACAAAGTGTGGTTCGACGAGAATCGATCGACGTACGATATCGACGTCGTGCCGCATGCGAAGGCCTTCGTCGTCGAGCTCGGCGAGTTGTTGGGTGACCGTGTGTCAGGCGGGATCGAGTACGCCCCAAAGACGAACGGATCGATCGCTCCGATCAACAACGACCTACGATTCAGCCCAGATGCGTCGCCGTACAAGGACCATCTGCTCTTCAAGTTCTGGGAAGGACCGAACAAGAAGACCGCCCCGTTGTTGTATGTGCGGCTCAGTCCGTTGGACGGGGTGGGGTTCGCGTCGGGGATCAACATCGCGGACCTCGATCGATGGCGCACTGCGATCGACCAGTACGGAGATCCGCTTGCAGCATCGCTCGAGGCCTTGGTGTCAGACACCAACGCAGAGGTGGTGGGGCAAGGTTTGAAGAAGGTCCCCAAGCCGTATTCCGAAGATCATCGGCACGGCGATCTCTTGCGACACAAGGGGTTTCAGGTGCGCTGGGTGAAGAAGATTCCGGCCTCGGTCACCAAACCTGCGTTTGCCGACTGGTGTGCCAGCGAACTCGAACGGGCACACACGGTTCATCACTGGCTGGTCCACCACCTCCTCTGAGAAATTCGAAGGATGATGATGGCCAGCCGCGCATCAGCCTTCGAATTTGGGGTATTGCGAATCGAACAGGTGTTCGTTATTGTCGCGACTCCTTATGGGATGGCAAAACCCTCCTGTGCCGTGGTCAGAGTTCGAACGACGGTTGTCCGACAAGAACCCGACGCGCACTGACGCGGATCTCGAGCGGGAGTCTCGAAGGGGTGCTGAGGGGAGCGAAGCTAGCGAAGCGACCATGTCGGCTGACGCGGATCTCGAGCGGGAGTCTCGAGAAGGAGGAGCATGGTCTCGCAAACGCGAGAAGTACGAGGCGTCACCGGTTACGCGTCTAACGCCTCACACTTCTTATGCCGAACTGCACTGCCATTCCAATTTCAGTTTTCTCGACGGCGCATCGGGCCCCGAAGATCTGGTCGAAGAAGCGGTGAGGCTCGGACTCGATGCCCTGGCACTCACCGATCGAAACGGGTTCTACGGTGTGGTCCGATTCGCCGAGGCGGCTCGTGCGCATGGGTTGCCTACCGTCTTTGGTGCTGAACTCAGCCTGACCGACACCACCGACCCGTTCGGCCAGATCGGCGGCGCTGGCGACATCGTGGTGCTCGCCCGTGGCCCCGAGGGGTACGCTCGTCTGGCTCGGGCGATAAGCGAAGGGCAGATGGCGGGGCAGAAGGGCGCACCTCGATACACCCTCGATCGGCTCAGTGAATTGGCTGGTGGTCGCTGGATGATTCTCACCGGTACCGATCGAGGCCCGCTCAACAAGGCATTGACCGCCGATGGCCCAATCGCTGCTCAGCGAGTACTCGATGGCCTGCTCGAGCAGTTTGGTCGGGCAAACGTAGCGGTGGAGATCTGGGATCATTCGACACCGTTGTGCAGCACGCGAAATGATGTGTTGGCGCGGCTCGGCCTCGAGCGGGATCTCGACATCGTTGCGACAAACGATGTTCGATACGCGAATCATCGGCATCGCAAACTGGCTACAGCGTTGGCTTCGGTCGGGAACCGGTCGTCTCTCGAGGATCACGATGGCTGGTTACCGTCGTCGTCTTCGGCGCATCTTCGCAGTGGCGACGAGCAGGCCAGGCGGTTCGAGCGGTATCCCGGAGTGGTCGAGGCAGCATCACGTCTTGCATTCGAGTGTGCGTTCGACCTCCAACTCGTGGCGCCGAATCTCCCGCCGTATCCCTGTCCTGAGGGGCACGACGAAATGTCCTGGTTGCGTGCGTTGGTCGCCAAAGGGGCCAAACAGCGGTACGGCAACCGCAGCGATGAGCGAGTTCCCGGCGCATATGCCCAAATCGACCACGAACTCGATCTGATCGACGAGCTCGGTTTTCCGGGGTACTTCCTGATCGTCTCCGACATCGTCGACTTCTGCAGGCGTTCAGACATCTATTGCCAAGGACGAGGCTCGGCAGCCAATTCTGCGGCGTGTTACGCCTTGGGGATCACCAATGCCGACGCGGTGGCGCTGGGGTTGTTGTTCGAACGGTTCCTCTCTCCGGAGCGTGACGGTCCTCCAGACATCGACATCGACATCGAGTCCGATCGGCGAGAAGAGGTCATCCAATACGTGTACGAGCGGTATGGGCGTGAACATGCTGCACAAGTGGCAAACGTGATCACCTACCGATCCAAGTCTGCAGTTCGCGACATGGCAAAAGCCCTGGGGTATGCAACCGGGCAGCAAGACGCGTTCTCGAAGAAACTCGATGGATGGACGAGCCTCGGGTCCCAGATCGATTCGTTTCCAGGTGACCTGGCTGAATTGGCGACCTCTCTTGAACATGCCCCACGACACCTCGGCATCCATTCAGGTGGGATGGTGATCTGCGATCGACCAGTTGTCGAGGTTTGTCCGGTCGAGTGGGCTCGTATGGAGAACCGAAGTGTTCTGCAATGGGACAAGGAGGACTGCGCCGCAACCGGCCTGGTCAAGTTCGACCTTTTGGGTCTGGGCATGTTGTCGGCTATTCACTACGCCATCGATTTCATCGCGGAACACCACGAACTCGAGCTCGACATGGCAACGATGCCCCAAGATCCCGAGGTCTACGCAATGTTGTGCCGGGCCGACACGATCGGGGTGTTTCAGATCGAGTCACGGGCACAAATGGCCACGTTGCCACGACTCAAACCGCGCACGTTCTACGACCTCGTCGTCGAAATTGCCCTGATCCGACCAGGTCCGATTCAGGGCGGGTCGGTGCATCCGTACATCCGGCGTCGAAACGGCAAAGAACCTGTCACCTACCTTCATCCGCTTCTCGAGAAATCGCTGTCGAAGACTCTGGGGGTTCCACTGTTCCAAGAGCAACTGATGCAGATGGCGATCGACGTTGCGGGGTTTACTGCAGCTGAAGCCGATCAGCTTCGTCAGGCAATGGGGTCGAAACGAAGCCGCAAACGAATGGAAGAGATCAGATCGCGTCTGTACGAAGGCATGGCCGAGCGTGGCATCTTCGGCGATGTCGCCGATCAGATCTGGGAAAAACTCGCAGCGTTTGCCAACTATGGGTTCCCCGAGAGCCACTCGGTGTCGTTTGCCTATCTGGTGTACGCCTCGTCGTGGTTGAAGCGGTACTACCCGGCAGCCTTTTGTGCGGCACTGCTCAACGCCCAGCCAATGGGGTTCTATTCACCGCACACATTGGCCGGCGATGCTCGACGTCATGGAGTGCAGGTGCTGACCCCAGACATCAATCTCTCGGCTGCTGGGGCCACGCTCGAGTGGATCGATGGTCCAGCGGTCGACCCGGCGTTTCGACAAGGGGTAGGGGTCGAACCCGGTCAATGGGGTGTTGGTGGACCAGCGGTTCGACTCGGGATTGGTTCGGTCCGACACGTTGGTGATGATCTTGCCAAATCGATCGACGAGGGTCGTCCCTGGAGTTCGATCGAAGATGTGAAACGGCGTACGGGATGCTCGATCGAGGTGCTCGAAGCGTTGGCTACAGCTGGTGTGTTCGGCGATCGGCGGAGTGCGTTGTGGGGGGCAGGTGCAGCCGCGCAGAGTTCGGAGGGTCGGCTGGAAGGCATCATCACCGGTACGACGGCTCCCAAACTCCCGGGGATGACCGATCGGGAGATCTCGCTAGCAAATCTCTGGGCGACCGGGGTTGCCCCAGACGGGCATCCAACGATGTTCTATCGAGGTGATCTCGACGCATTCGGAGTGCTTGTTTCCTCAGAGCTGAAGGATCAGATATCGGGTGATCGGGTGCTGGTTGCCGGGGTGGTCACCCATCGACAACGGCCGGCGACTGCGTCGGGAACAACATTTCTCAACCTCGAAGACGAACATGGCCTCATCAACGTCATCGTGTCGAAAGGATGTTGGCAACGGCACAAACATGTGGCGTTGTCGGCGGTTGCCCTGATCGTTCGAGGTCGGGTCGAATTGGTCGAGGGGGTGATCAATGTAGTGGCCGACAAACTCGTCGAGTTCTCCATGGTTGCACCGGCGATGTCGAGAGATTTTCGTTAGGGATCCCCAACAGGCGACTCTCCGCCCCGGTCGTGCAGACTGAAGGAATGTCTCAGCATGTTGCCGTCATCGGTGGTGGTATCGCGGGTGCAAGCGCTGCCTGCTCGCTCGCAAAGACTGGGGCGTTCGATCGCGTGACGTTGCTTGAGGCCGAATCGCAACTGGCTCAACACACGACTGGGCGCTCTGCAGCGATGTTGACGGAGAACTATGGGGTGGGTCCCATTCGGCCGCTGACGACGGCCAGCTTGGGGTTTTTGTATGGTCCGCCATCTGCGTTGGTTGACGGTCCGCTGCTCGAACCGAGAGGGGTCATGACCGTGGCTCCCCCCGACGGTGGTGCGCAACTCGACGAGATGCTTGCGGACGGGCGGTCTGCCACGCACCCAATCGTCGAGATGGCCGTCGACGATGCTCGCGCTCTTGCTCCACATATTCGGTTCACGCCCGAGCACCGGGTCATGTGGGAGGAGCATGCGTTCGACATCGACGTTGCAGCACTTCACCAAGCGTTCGTCCGGGGCCTTCGGGCAAACGGTGGTGAGATCGCAACCTCGCGTCGGGTCGACGCTGCCCGACCGGAGGGTGACCGCTGGTTACTCGACACTACCCAGGGCCCGATACACGCCGATGTCATCGTGAACGCAGCCGGAGCTTGGGGTGATGTGGTTGCCGAAGGCGCCGGTGTGATGCCGGTTGGATTGGAACCTAAACGACGGACCGCCTTCATGGTCAAGAGCCCATTCGACGATTCGTCGACGTACCCGTTCGTCGTCGATTCACTCCACAGTTGGTACCTGCGACCAGACGGCGCTCAATTCATGTGCAGCCCGGCTGACGAAGTGCCGAGCGAACCCTGTGATGCGCGGGCCGAGGAGATCGACATCGCTCGGACGATCGACCTGATCAATGAGCACACGCGTCTTGGCGTTCGTTCGATCACGTCGAACTGGGCGGGTCTACGCACATTTGCACCCGATCGAGCAATGGTCATCGGCCCCGAACCCGGACAGCCGAACTTCGTCTGGTGCGTCGGTCAAGGCGGAACTGGAATTCAGACAGCACCGGGTGCCGGCAGGCTCGTGGCCGACCTCATCGTTCATGGTCAACCAAGCGACTACTTCGACGGCACCGGGCTGGATCTGACCAGTCTGCTTCCCGATCGTTTTCGATCCTGACCGTCAGGCCTGTTCCCCTGCGAATACGAGTTTTGCTGCGGCGACGTCCTCGAGGGCTGTGCCGGCCGACTTGAAGAGCGTGATCTCGGTGTCGTCATTTCTCGTGGGGCATGTCCCACGGATGAGTTCGGCAAGATCGCCCTCGATGTCGTCTGAAGAGAGAACGCCCGACTCGAGCGGCTGAGCGAGATCACCAGCAAGAATCGCATCGCTCTTGGTGTCGACCCAGATCCGAGCGCGTCGAACAGTGTCGTCGTCGCTCTCTCGCATCGCGGGAGAGAACGATCCAATCAGGTCGACGTGTGCGCCGTCTTTCAGCAGAGCACCCTTCACGTGGGGTGTGGTCGAACCGGTGACGCAGCTGATGACGTCAGCCTCGGCCACGCTGGCATCCAGATCTTCAGTCGCGGTTGCCGGGAGACCAAGATCGTGAAGCTCGCGTGCGACATCATGCGCTTTCGACGCTGAGCGGCCCCAGATGGTGATGTGTTCGAAGTCCCGTACAAAGGCGTGTGCCTGCGCCGTCATCGGTCCAAGAGCTCCTGTGCCGACCACAAGCATTCGTTTGGCGTCGGCTCGTGCAAGTCGTTTGGCCGCCACAGCGGAGGCGGCTGCTGTCCGACGGGCTGTCAACACATTGCCATCGCATGCCCCGAGAAACGTCCCGTCCGTGGCGCTGAACATGAGTACTCCGCCGTTTATCGTGGCGAGCCCCTTGGCACCGTTCTCGGGGAAAAACGTCACGACCTTCACGGCAATTACGTCGCCGATGATCCATCCCGGCTTCAAAAGCAGCGACGCATCCGCACCACCGGGCACCGAAACTGTGTGAACAGTCCGGTCAGGAGCGATTGCTCCGTCGGTGATGAAGATGTCCTCGATCGATTGGATCAAGGCGCCCCAGGGGGTTGCCTCCGACACCGCGTCTGGACCCTGGAACTGCATGCTTGACTCCTCGTACCGGTTCGATGTTCGTGTCGGCGACCCTATCCCCACGGGCACGTTGGGAGCTTCCGTGTCGCGTCGCGTACCCTTGCGCCATGACGAGGATGGATACGGAGCCCACGCGCCAGCGGTGACCTCATGGCACACGTCCGGATCTACTTCACGCGACTCGTTCGAATTCTCGGACCTGATCCGGGCGCGGTCGCGCAGACGGTTGCCGCACTACTGGTCTCGGTCCTTGCGACGCTGGTCGCAGGGATCACGTTGGCTTCCTCGGAAGAACGATTGGCGGAGTTGCCCGGCCTTTTGCTGCTCGTTCCCGCAGCGATTGCGCAGCGCGGCAACGTTTTCGGCGCGCTCGGAAGCCGCTTGGGCACCGCAATCCACACCGGAACATTCAGCATCACGACGCGCGCTGACACACTTTTTGGGCAGAACGTTCTTGCGTCGATGGCTCTCAGTGTGATTGCGGCAACGTGGCTGGCATTCGTTGCCCGTGTGCTTGCCACACTCTTCTCGGTCGACGGTGCGATGAGTTTTCTTGATTTCGTTGCGGTATCTGTGGCCGGTGGTGTGCTTGCCTCGATGGTCGTGCTCGCCTTGACCATTGGCCTCGCCGCCGGATCGACGAAATTCGGATGGGACCTCGACAATGTGACCGCCCCTCTCGTCACGGCAACCGGTGACCTCGTCACCCTCCCTGCGTTGATCATGGGGTCCCTCGTCGTCGGGTCGAGCCGGACGAGCGAAGTCATCGGGCTCTTGTCGATCACGGCAGCGATCGTCGTGCTCGTCCTGTGCGTGCGGGCAGGACTTCCGCTGCTGAGGAGAATCGTGCTCGAGTCCCTGCCGGTGTTGGCGACGGCCTCACTCATCTCGCTCGTTGCCGGCATCGTCGTCGAGAAACAGCTCGGATCGTTCCTGGCCGCGCCAGCGTTGCTCATTTTGGTGCCAGCGTACTTCGGTATGGCAGGAGCGCTCGGAGGAATCTTGGCGAGCAGATTGGGCACAAAGGTGCACCTCGGCCTCATCCCCGCTCGGGCCTGGCCGCAACGTGAGGCGATGCTCGACATCCGCTCCGTGGGACTTCTCGCCGTTCCGATTTTCGCACTCGTTGGATTCGCTGCCCATGTCGGTTCGGTGATCCTCGGCGTGGAAAGCCCAGGCGTGTTCATGATGATCGCCGTCGCATCTCTGGCTGGGATCGGAGCGACGATTGTCGTTCTGGGCGTTGCGTACTACGGCACGCTTGGGGCGGTTCGTTTCGGCCTCGACCCCGACACGGCGTCGATTCCGCTCACCAACTCCGTTCTTGACCTCGTTGGGGCCTTCACGCTGGTGGCCACGATTCTCGCTCTCGGGGTCGGTACGTGAACACGACCTCTTTCCCTGACCCGTTCAACTCTCTACGATGGCGGAAACAACTCTGATGGACGACAAACCCCGTAATCTGCGCACCCTTTTGGCCGAAGCCAAGGACACCTCCGAGCTGATGCTCGACCTTGCGTATGCCGCGGTCTACTTCGCTGATCCAGAGATGGCCGACGAGGTTCGTGATCTCGAGTCGAAGATGACCGAACTTGTTGCGGACATGCGATCACTCGCTGTTCTCGGCGTCCGTCATCCACGAGAGGCTCCGGCGATGGGTCGAGTCCTTCAAGTTGTTTCTGCAATCGAACGAATTGGCAACGATGCCGTGAACATTGCACGTACCGTTTCGAACAAGCTCGGGATTCCGGCGCATCTCATCGAGGAACTACGCGATGCCGAAGAGGTCTCCCACCGGGTGGTCGTCGTCGATGGCTCGACGATGGCCCATCGTGCGCTGGTCGATCTTGAACTACCTGTTCACACCGGCATGCGTATACTTGCGCTGCGCGGTGGCGACGGTTGGACGACCACCGTGTCGGGCGAAACGATCCTGCTGCCTGGCGACGTTCTGTTCGTCGAGGGGCCGCCAGCTGGCATACCCACGGTGCGAGAGATGGCAGGCGCAGCGCCACGGCCAGCTCCGGAGCCTTCGGCAGAACCGATTGTCGAGTTGGATCGTGCGATCGACCTACTCGTCGAGATGAAGAATGTGTCGGAGGCTGCTGTCGGGTTGGCCTATTCAGCGCTCGTCCTCGGTGATCGGGGCCTTGCTGCCGAAGTGCGCCATCTCGAGAGTCGGCTCGACGACATGCACGACCACCTCGAGACCTGGGTGTTGCGCGCTGCCTGCGAGGTCGAGGACCCGGAGATTCTCCGCGGCCTGCTCCACCTTGCCTCCGCCTCGGAGCGCATCGTCGACTCGGCCCAGTCGATGACGCGGATCATCGAGGACGACGAGCAGCCACACCCGATCATCGCCGCCGCGCTCGCCGAGGCCGACGAGATCATCTGCGAGGCCCGCGTGTCCGACACCGCGCCGGCCCTCGGCCGCACGCTCAAGGAGCTGCA
>RCMY010000588.1_pt1 | contig 34202 bp, 26 predicted proteins | sample 2041341 | NCBI WGS metagenome assembly RCMY01 (sample SAMN09708234, study PRJNA481090) | Marine sediment metagenome, whole genome shotgun sequencing project. | reverse complement strand
GTAAGCTCATTCATTAAATTCACTTTGTTGTGCAATCTCCCTGCTGTATCAATAATAACCACATCGGGATTATGCGGTAATACCAAATAGCGCTTAAAACTTCCATCTTCATTATAAATTACCGAGAGCGCACTACAGGGTGCATCGGTCGACGCTAATGAAGGAACAATGACCGATCTTGCCTTGTGATAATAGGCTACGGCTTTAGCAGTATCCAGGGCTTTACCGCCACCTATACCAACGATGATGTCCGCATCGTGTTTACTAGCGATCACTTTTAATCGTTCAATTTCTTCATCACTGCATTCACCTGAAAATTGCTCAATCGAATACTCAATCTCATTTCCCATACCTGCACGCACAACATCGATCAAATTTGCGTAAATAAACTGATCGCAAATCAGTAATGGTTTTGTGCCTTGTCGCAAAACCTCTTCAGCTAAAACTGATAATGCTTCATTACCTTGCACATAACGACCAGGAAAGATTGCTGTAGAAATCATGAATACCACCTCTTAAATAGTGAACATTTTAATTTACCAAATAATGGCTTCTGCAGATTGATCCATGTCAAAAAAATCGGACTTGACGCCTAACGCATGGCAAAAAGCTCTTGATGAAATTCCCTGGGTGGCAGGCCATTAGCGATTAGATCCTGGCGTATCGCTTTGCCAAAACCAATGGGCCCACAAAACCAGATGCTCGCGGACTGCCACTCTGGAACCGTTGAGCGTATCCTGGCGCCATCGAGCAGGCCATCCTTGTCGTCTACCAATACGTGCAGGCGCACATTTGCCGCCGCGGCGTCGGTGGTGAGCTTGTCTATCGGTGCCTGTTCAAATTTGGGGATGGTGTGAAACAGGTCGATTGTCTGCTTACCCGGTGTTTGCGCTAACTGTTTCATGCGTGCGATAAACGGGGTAATGCCTATGCCGCCACCGATCCAGATCTGACGTTTGTGCTGGTCGTCAAAGGTAAAACGGCCGTAGGGTCCCTCCACCTTTACCCGGTCGCCTGTTTTCAGACTATCCGGTAATACCGCGGTATAATCACCCAGCGCTTTGGTAATAAAAACGATACGGCGATCATGCGGGTCCCACGCCGAACCAATGGTGTAGGGATGCGAACCCTCTTTGGGATCGTAGCTGACGAATGCAAACTGGCCTCCCTGATGTCCGCGCCAACCCTGGTCCAGGCGAATCGACGTTTCCAGCACCTGGATCTCGGGAAAATATTGCAGTGATTCCACGGTACCCTGCACTTGATTGCGGATACCAACGCGGTTGAATAATACCAGTGTAGCCGACACAACACCGGCCACCATCAACAGGCCGGTAACCAGTCCGATTGGCTGGGTCCAGTAGCTGAACTTCAGCAGTACCACCGCGTGACACACCAACAGCAGATACACAACGGCGATCCACTTATGTGTTCTGGCGAAAAGCCGGTACGGGAAACGTTTTATCAGCGCCAGGGCTATAAACAAAACGACGGCATAAAACGCCCATTCGCCTATCGATTCGGCAAGCTCGCGCTGTGCGTGGAAGAATTGCTCGATCGTACCCAGCGTTTCAGTATTGTGAGCCCCCCCGCGCCGGGGCCGATCCATCCACCCCAGGCTCACCAGCCACTTTGGTGCGTTGACCCACAACCAGTGCGTAACGGCAACAACCAGGCCTGTAATCCCCAGCCACTTATGCAAACGGTAGGTTTTGTCGAGTCCTCCCAGGTAGGATTCCAGCCAACGAGGCCTGGTAGCCAGTATCATGGCGACACTCATCACACTGATACCGATGATGCCGCTGTACTGCACCATGACATGGCGAACCGAGATGAAGGTCAGCGGTTGCGGCAGCATGGTATCAGCCAGCAACCATAGGCCGGTTAACACAAGCAGCAGGCCCCATAAACTCAATGTGATATTTCTCATTAAAAACTCTCTAAAAACAGTGTTTCGTATAGGAGACAGGTTAATTAGTGCCGGTCCGGAAACGATAGTAGACGGGCACGGGTGTATCCTCGCGAAGTGGGGGATACAATAAGCATTAAGCCGTTGTATTTTCTGGATTGAGCAATAACATCGCGATGGAGAGGGCGTCCGGTCGAGGAGCTCGCTGGTCAAAGCCACAATCGCGAAAGTGCGGCCTGTTATTCGGTCGCTGCTGCAGCGCGGCTGCTTTTCTTCTCCAGCCAGAGCTTGTGATGCCGGGAACCCTAGCGCAGCATTTTGGCGCCACAGCTTGGGCAGCGTTCTTCCTGGCAGCGCACACTGCGTTGATGCTCAGTGGTTGCTTCGCATACCGGGCAAATGCAAGTGCCGCCTATGCCCATGTCGTGTCTGCGTTCTGCTGCCATGTTAAGCCTCCTTATTCGGCGTCCTCGGTCTTAATTCGAACCATTCGGCAAGCTATCATTTACTCACATTCTTGAAGTCCGCAACGGCCTCCACTACGTGGGTTGCGTACATCAGGCTGGGGCCGCCGCCCATAAGGATCGCCACGCCCAGGGCGTCGGTGATTTCTGCTTCGCTGGCGCCAGCGTTGAGGGCGTCATTGGTGTGAAACGCGATACAACCATCGCAGCGGGATGCCACCGCAATCGCAAGTGCTATTAACTCCTTGGTTTTTTGATCGAGAGCGCCGGCTTCGGAAGCGGCGCGATGCAAGGCGTTGAAGCCTTGCATGGTTTGCGGTTGCGCCTCCGCCAGTTTGGCCATATTGCGCTGGATTTTCGCGAGCTGTTCGGGATAAGTCATGGTCGTCGGCAGGCCGGTATTCATAGTGTTTCCTCTTCAGTTAGCGATTGAATGAGTTGTGCCGTCGTTACGCCACAAACAGTCGGCTAACTCACACCGTAAAGTATGACAGCTCGAGCTGCTTGCGGGTATTAGGTGTTCCCCTTATAGACAACTGTCACATGGTGTCTGGATTGCAAGATCGGGCGTTGAGGCATCCTCAAGTTCACGTACCTTTAATTCCCTAACGCACTCGTGCGGGAATCGAAGAGCGGCTGACGTCGACTGGCTACAATGAATCCAGAAACGCATTCAATAGCGCTCGTTCATCGTCTGACAGTGCCGCGTATTGACGCGTGACCGATCGAGCCTGGCCGCCGTGTCTGCTAATCGCATCCTCCTTGGTGAATGACAAACCATCGTGCATAAGCCGGCTGCGTGTTCTTAGACCCCATAAAGGCGCAGTGCGCATGAGATTCGCGCTAAAGGCGTATTCGGTAGTCGCCTGTACGGGGATGCCGTCACCAGTGCCTACGTCGTGCAGTAGAAAATCGCTGTAGGGATGAATACGTTTGTTGCCCAGCGCTTCAGGCACCGTAAAGGTGCCACCATTGATGACCGTACCTGGCGGTGAGGTGACCAGGCTTTCGACATGGCAGGTATTGCAACCAACGCTATTGAATACTTCTTCCCCTGTCTGCACCTCCGCTGTAATTTCACCTCGACTGGGCGCCTTCGTGGCGCGCATAAAGTCAGCAAATACGACCAGATCGACACCATCATCCTCCGGGTCGGCTACCGGGTCGTATTCGCTTACGTCTCTGCCGTTGGAAGTGTTTTCATCGGGAAGCAGCGGGCTGGTAATTCCCATCTCGTTCAAATAGGCATCGGCAGAGAAAGACACGAGGCTGGCGTGTTGGTTTTTCCAGCCAAAGCGACCGATACGCGCCGCGTTATTTGCTTCCAGTACCGGCGTCATTAACGCAACACCGCGCATGGATTTGGGCTGTGCGGCGCGAATGGCTAACAATGTTTCGTTGGAAACGGCCTCCACATAGCCAGCGCCGAGCGTACTGTTCGCAATTCGGAAGGTGCGAATAGTGTCCGCCACGGGCACGCGTTCTACTATTTCCGGGTCAGTCGCTCGCGAATGAATAACCGATCCGCCCAGTGATTCGAAGAATTGGCGCCCATCCTGGCGCCCCACTCGCTGTACTGGAATCTGGCTGGCGCCGCCAGTCACTACATTTTGATGACACTCGCGGCAGCTCTGCGCGTTGTATATCGGTCCAAGCCCGTCGCTGACGGCTTCTACTTCTTCGAAAATAAAGCGATTGTCGTTATAAGAGCGCAACGCCTCAACGTTCTCTTCAGTAATAGTATCAAACGCCGGCCCTTGCTCAAGATAACCGTTGGTTTGGTTGTCGAAGCCGGTCTCTGCTTCCGTGGTAGCAGCGTTACCCGCAGCGGGTGGTGCTTCCTCCTCCTCAACGTCGACGTTGCCACTGTGCTTGAAACGATCGTGTCGTTGTTGGGCGGAGCTTTGCATGCTCGTTAGTGAAACTATTAGTGCGGCGGCAGTGATTATTGCAAGGGTAGTTTTGCGCATGATGGACCTCGGTGCTTTATTGGTGGCTCTTGATCAATGTAAGTCGATGCCCTTTTTCCACTGTAAATGTGGAGAAAACGTGGAGAACGGTCGCTAATAGTCAAGTTCGTGACTTAGTCACGCGCCGTTGTAGACCTGGTTGACAAACAGGGAAATATCTCGAGCAAGCAGAAATGCCGACCCCATGTATAGCCATAGCTGGTTGACAAACGTTTACCATGTCCATGTGCATAGTTTACGTACAACAGTTTTCCATGGCAGCAGTTGAACGGATTGTCGTGTAGGCAACCACGCACGACAAGAAAGCCTGCGCCGCAAAGGCGATTAATATGAACAAACCCTGAGCGAGGAAGAACTGCAGCAAGTGCGCATCACGCCCTTAGCTGATATTATCCGGCGCAATACGTCTATTGGCGGCGAGATTGCCGACGATGTATTTAATGTGCGTCAATCGTCGCCACCACGAAGGCGTTAGACTCCCGGTTTACTTATTCCCACGCCGGCGGGAATGACCAGAGTCATGGAGCAGAACGCAAATAAGAATACTGCACAAGGTCTTTCTCGCACTGTTGTTATGCACGGGATGCGCGCTTGCGTTAATGGCTTTGCTAGTGCAGTGGAATCTTGGTGGCGGCTTTTTAGACTACTGATGTTGACGGAATGTTGGGATATGATGAGCCTATTCAAATTGTTGTAACTCCCGGCGGGCTGCTTCGAATTCTGTAAGCACTAAACCAAAAAGAATTCCAACCATCAAGCAACACCGTACGCTTCAATCTCATTCGTTTTATGCCGTCTCAACTAAACTGAACAGTTATGCTGTCAACTTACGGCAGCTTATGGGGTCCATGAGTCAACTTATGCGTACCCCCACACAAGTAGCATTCGTTTTTATAGCTGTCTCTTTATCCACATGCCCCCACGTGTCCACAAGCGGTGCAGAAATCACAGCCGTCTCGGCGAATCACGGCGGCGTTGGCACACTCCGGGCAGATTTTACCGGCCAGCGTCAGGTTTTCGATATTGCCGCCTGAGTTAGCCGATTCTGGCGTCTGCAGCATGCCCATGGGGTTGATCGGGTAACCGTCCTTATCCAGAATGCCCAGCGTGTTGAAGCGGTGGATAAGCAAACGAGCAATGTAGGCGACGCTGGAAGGCTGCAAAGCCTGCTTGTCCTGACCCGGTGTTTTTGCAAAGAAATCACCCTGTGCTTCCGGAAAGTCTTGCAAACCACGCAGCTTTTTACCGATCCAGGCGGGGTCAAGCACGCGCATGTCGAGGCTTAGAGATTTGCTGAGACCATTAAAATCGGCAGGATAGATACCGGATAACCACACGCTGTAGGGGCGATGGCTGCCATCGGGCAGCACACACTCTTTGACGAACAGGGCAAAGTCATCACCGGTGGCGGGATTGTTGATATCAACGGTCCAGGAGAGGGTGCCATCGGTGCCGGATTTCGGTTCTTTGCGGCTGAACATGGCATCCGCAAGCGGTGTCGGACCCTGAGCGTCATCAAACATGGCCATTTCATCGCAGCGGTAGCGAATCAGTCGGGCGAGCGCCGCGACGTTACCGGGTACGGGAATGAGATCGCCATTGGGAGGCATTGCCAGCGCGAACGCCTGCCCCGCGGTTTTACTCAGCGAATCGAGTTTTATCTTCAGCCACTCCTTGTCCATCGCGCGCATGTCCATCGACACGCTCTTGGCCAGCGCAGCCAGCCCTCGCGGTTGCTCGGCGCCGTTGACCCACACCTCGAACGCCTGCTGGCTGCCGTTGTCGATATGACCAATAAAAACAGCAAAACGGTGCTGTGGGTTTTCCACCATATAGCATACCCCCGGGCTACCGTTGACAAACTGCGGGCGCTTGGCCCAGCGCAGCGAGGCCAGCGCTACTTCGGGCGTTGCCGGAATGCGGATCTTGCGATCGGGTTCGGACTGATCGAGGTCTTGCGGCTGCTCCGCGCTGGCGTCAACCGAGAGTATGCTGCCCAAAATATTATTCGGGCGATAGGTGGTGATGCCCTTCAGGCCTGCCTTCCAGGCGTCGAGATACAGGTCCTGGAACTGCGCGAAGGGGTAATCCTCTGCGACGTTGACGGTCTTGCTGATACTGGCGTCAATATAAGGTTGGATGGCTGCCTGCATCAGCATATGGTCCCTGGCGCTGATATCCAATGCAGAGACAAAAGACGCTGGCAGGCTGGTCCGATCATGACCTAGCTGGCCGTAGACGCGGTAGGCGTGATCTTCCACCTTGTACACCTTGCTGGAGCCGTCGGCCATGCGCTTGATTCTGTTATAGCTCCATGAGAATGCCGGTTCGATGCCATTGGAGCAATTGTCGGCAAAGGCCAACGAGATAGTGCCGGTGGGGGCAATGGAAAGCAGATGCGAGTTACGTATACCGTGGGTGCGAATAGCGTGCCGAATATCCTCCGGCAGACGTTGGGCAAAGTCACTCTGCAGGTATTGTTCTGCATCGAATTTCGGGAAGGCACCCTTTTCCGTAGCCAGGGCAATAGAGGTGCGGTAGGCGGTGTCACGCATAAAGCGGGTGATTTCTGCGCCAAGTTCGCGACCCTCTTCACTGTCGTAGCGCAGGCCCATTTCGATCAGCGTATCGCCCAACCCGGTATAGCCAAGCCCAACGCGGCGTTTGTTGTGGGCTTCCTGCTGCTGCTGTTTGAGTGGCCAGGCGGTCACTTCCAACACGTTGTCGAGCATGCGGATGGCCTGATCAATCACCCAGCCGAAACGGTCGAAATCGAAACTGACATTCTCAGCAAAGGGGTTTTCCACAAAGGTGGTCAGGTTGATTGACCCAAGGCAGCAGCAGCCATAGTCGGGGATGGGCACCTCGCCGCAGGGGTTGGTGGCTTCAATGACTTCACAGTAGTGCAGGTTGTTTTCCCGATTGATGCGATCGACAAACAATACTCCGGGTTCGGCAGCGTTATAGGTCGATTGCATGATGCCCGCCCAAAGCTCGTGCGGGTCGATCTTGCTGTAAACCCACAGCCCATCGTCGCGTTGCCAGGCTCCCAGCGATTTTATCTCCTCGGAGGGCTCTGCCTTGTGAGCCAGCTCGAATGGCTGGTTTGCTTCCAGCGCCTGCATAAAAGTATCGCTAACGCCAACACTGATGTTGAAGTTGGTCAATGCACCGACGCTGTGTTTGGCGTTGATAAATTCGAGAATATCGGGGTGGTCCACCCGCAGCACGCCCATTTGCGCGCCGCGCCGAGCACCGGCGGACTCGACGGTGGCACAGCTCTGGTTGAACACGTGCATGTAACTCACCGGGCCAGAAGCGCTGCTCGCAGTGCCCTTAACCATGGCTCCTTTGGGGCGAATGGCGGAGAAGTCATAGCCCACACCGCCGCCGCGGCGCATGGTTTCAGCTGCGTGCTTGAGCGCAGTATAAATGCCGACCTTGCCGTCTACCGTGTCAGAAACACTGTCGCCCACCGGCTGCACAAAGCAGTTAATCAGCGTGACATTTTTGATAGCAGCGCCTGCCGCGCTATTGATTCGGCCACCGGGAATAAAACCGCTGCGCAACGCGTTCAGAAAGTTTTCTTCGAATAAGCGCGGTTCAGTTTCGCAGTAGGCCAATGCCGTGGCAACGCGGCGGCGAATAGCGTCGGCCATGGCGGCACCGGGGAGCGTCTTCTCCTCACCTTTTGCATACTTTTCCGCCAGCACATCCAGGCAGACTTGTTGAAAGTCTGTTGTAATATCCTGTTTTAGCATGGCTTTTGTACTGGGCTTTGCCTGTGTCATAGTTAGCTCTCTGTGTTACGCCTGGCCATTAAAGCAATCGATTAAAGCAAAAAAACGGACTGGCAGGCGGGCGATATTAACAAGCAAAATGCGCTGTGTGTGATTATTTGAGGTTTCCCTGCAACTTTTTATTTACCACAGTGAAAAGCCGCCAAAGTTGACCTGGATCAACTACGGAGGCTCCGCAATGGGCTAACCTCAGCAACCAACTCATGCCTCTGTCTGGTACCTATGGACAACGCGATTGTTTTTGATACTGACCTGATCCAACGCTACGATAAGGCGGGTCCCCGCTACACCTCTTATCCCACTGCAGTGCAATTTAATGCAGACGTGGACGAAACTGCCTACCGCGAACAGGCCATGGCCAGCAATGCCGGTGCCAAGCCCTTATCGCTGTATTTCCATATTCCTTTTTGTAACACCGTGTGTTTCTATTGCGGCTGCAATAAAATCATCACCAATAACCGCAAACGCGCTGCCCCGTATTTACAGCGCCTGCACCGTGAAATCGCCATGCAAGGCGCTTTGTTTGATCGCCACAGGCCGGTGAATCAACTGCACTGGGGCGGCGGCACACCCACCTTCATCAGCCACGAGGAGATGCGTCACCTGATGCAGGTGACGGCAGAGCATTTCCAGTTGCTGGACAATGATCAGGGCGAGTATTCCATTGAGATCGATCCTCGCGAGGTGAGCCCGGAGTCGGTTGCTTTATTGCGGGAGCTGGGCTTTAACCGACTCAGCATGGGCGTGCAGGACTTCGATCCGTTGGTGCAGCAGGCTGTCAACCGCATTCAATCTCGCGAGGTGACCGAGACGGCCATTCAGGCGGCCCGCGCGCAGGGTTTTCGCTCGGTCAGCGTGGATTTAATTTATGGTCTGCCACGGCAAAGCGTCGAAAGCTTCAGTCGAACTCTGGATCAAGTCATCGCCATGGATCCTGATCGCATTGCAGTATTTAACTATGGCCATTTGCCGGAATTGTTCAAGGTGCAGCGTCAGATCAACGAAGCTGAGTTGCCCAGCCCGGAGCTGAAGCTTAAGATTCTGAAACAGGTGATCGAACATCTCACCATTGCCGGTTACGTTTATATCGGCATGGATCATTTCGCCAAGCCGGAAGACGAACTCGCCCTGGCTCAGCAGCAGGGCAGTCTGTATCGTAATTTTCAGGGCTATAGCACGCATGCCAATTGCGATCTGGTCGCCATGGGTATTACTGCCATCGGCATGGTCGGGGACAGCTACAGCCAAAACCTGAAGACCCTCGACGATTATTACCAGCGTATCGATGCCGGCCGCCTGCCGATATTCCGGGGCGTGAAATTGAGCGCAGACGACCGCCTGCGCCGTGCTGTTATCACTCGCCTGCTGTGTAATTTTACGCTGGATTACCGTTCCATAGAGACTGAGTACAATATTGTCTTCAGCGAGTATTTCGTCGCAGAACTTAACGCCCTGAGCCGCATGGAGGCGGATGGTTTGTTACGTCTGGATGACTCTGGCATTCAAATTCTTCCACCAGGCAGGCTGTTGATCCGCAATATTTGCATGCTGTTTGATCGTTATTTAAATCCGCAGTGGAATCAACGATTTTCCAAGGTGATTTAGCCGGACTCCATTACGAACAACCTGACATGTCTGAAGCATGGCGTCTCGTCATATCGTTCCCGGCCCTGTGCATGGACGGCTCACTAATGCTATTCCCCTTTACCCGGCTGGTACAGCTGCAGCGGGGCGCAGTGTTCAAAATTGTAGTCAAATAAATGCTGCGGGGAGCGCTGCTGCAGGTGGCAAGCCAATGCGGCCAGCGAGCCGGCATGGGCCACCACGACAGTTGCTGGCCGGTCGGCTAGTTGCAGTTCGTCATACCAATCTGCGACCCGGCGGTACAGCTGCATTGCGGTTTCTCCACCGGGCGGCGCATAGGTGAGCCAGTCTTCACCCCAGCGCGCCAGTTGTTCAGGCTCGCTGCGGTGAATGTCATCCCACTGCCTGCCTTGCCATGCGCCAAGATTAATTTCTCGCAGGCGTGGGTCTGTCACCGGCTCAAAATTCCTGTTACCAATAAGTAGCGCTGCGGTTTGGCGGGCTCGCTGCAGATCGCTACAGAAAAGCCGCTGAGGGAATGGTTCTGGCCAGCGCTGGCCGGTTGCTATGACCGCGATTCTGCCGCTTCTTGAGAGGGGAGTATCCAGCTGACCGACGCACATGCCTGCAGCCGCTTCGGTAGCGCCGTGACGCAATAAAGTGATTGGCCGGACTGACTGCATGGTTAAGCGTCGGCGGCGAAAACCAGATACACGGAAATTTCGATTAGCTGGTTGGTCGCCCCCAGCGTGTCACCGGTAATGCCGCCCAGCTTGCGTTGGCAGTACCAGTGGCTGGCTGTAACGACGGCAACGGTTGCCAGTGCCAGGGCTAACGCCAGGCTGGCGGCCAGTCCAAGCAGCAGCGCCGTAACGAAAAATGTCGCAGTGCCCAGGCGCGCGCCTGTTACTGCGTTCTCAAACGCTTTGCCGGAGCCGCAGTCGCCGCTAACGTAGTCGGTGCAGCGTACCAGTGGTAGTGTCGACCAGCGGCTTAGCGCGTGCGCAATCACCAACGCCACCGGTACGGCGCTTGCTTCCAAACTAGCCAGCGCTGCAAACTTAAGCAGCACGGCCAATATCAATGCGACACTGCCATAGGTGCCGATGCGGCTGTCTTTCATAATGGCCAGCTTGTCGTCGACAGTCCAGCCACCGCCGATGCCATCAGCCGAATCGGCCAGACCATCTTCATGAAAGGCACCGGTACACGCAATCATTACGCCAAGCGCAAGTGCGATTGCGATGGCATGCGGCCAAAGCAGTTGGGCGAGCACATAGGTGGCGCTGCCGGCAAGGCCGACGCCAACGCCAATCAGTGGGAAATAGACCACCGACCTGGCGAGAGCTGCGTCGCTGTATTCGCCGGAGGGTACTGGCAGCCTCGTCAGAAACATGGTCGCGCAAACCAGCGCGCTGAGTTCCTGGCGTATAAAAGCTCTCATGTTGCCCTTAATAACAGCGTGGCAGCGTTATTATTGTGTATAAGCGTGCGGCCAGTCGTTAGCTTCAAGATAGCGATCCCGCAACAAAGTTTGCCGGCTGACCAAAGGTATGTCACGGCCGCGAATAAATACCCGTTCTGCGAAGCTGGTCACTTCCAACGGGTCGGCACCCCAAATGACAAGATCGGCATCCTTGCCGGTAGCGACGCTACCGTAGTTATCAGCGATGTGATAAATACGTGCCGGGTTAACCGTAAGCGCTTCCAACGCGGCCTCGTAAGGCAAACCGTTGGCGACAGCGTTACCTGCCGCTTGTTTTAAATTGCGTGCGTTATGCGAGTCTATTGTGGCGAATGCGATCAACACGCCGGCTTTGTGCAGCAGGGCGGCGTTGTCGAGCCGTGCCCCCAGCGTTTCAAAACGCTGCGGTAAGTTTTGCATTGGGTCGAGGATCACCGGCACGTTTTGGTCGACAATTTTGGCGGCGACCAGCCACGCCTCAGCGCCGCCGGCGATGATAAGACGCACGTCAAAGTCACGCGCAAGGCGCAGTGCGGCTTCGATATCGCTGGCGCGGTCAACTTTAAGCACCAGCGGCGTTTTGCCTTCCAGCACGGCTTCCAGTGCCTCCAGGTCCAGCCGCTTGGCCGCGTATTCGCGTCGTCCCTTGCCCTCGTAAGCCAGCTTGTTGGCCATATAATCCTGTGTATCTTGCAGCATCTCGCGCAGTTGCAGAATCGCGGCGGCGCGCGAACCACCGGCCAAATAGCCGCCGAATTCGCCGGTGTCGGCAAACAACGCAGCTTGCCTGCGGTCGATGAAATTGTCGCTGCCGCCCAAATGAATCACCGCACCCAAGCCGGCAATATGGCTACCACCTTCCATGCTAAGCGGGGCGACCAGTGCACGGGTGATACCTTCAATGCGATTAACCGGAATGAGTGTGGAGCTAGGATTGATCGCGTCGGCCACATCAAAACCCGCCGAAAAGCGCTTGCTGGTCTGGTAATTGTCGACGGTCTCTTCGGCCAGCGACACTTCTACCAGGCCCAAATAACTATAAGAGTCGAACAGGCCCGGGGTGATGATCTTGCCGGCGGCATCGATTGTTTTCGCATTTTTCGGAATCACCGCGTTGTTTGCCACGGCTGTAATTTTGCTGTCGCGGATGACGATCGTCGCGTCTTCCAGCACGCCCCTGGCCGTCATGGTATGCACGGTCGCGTTGATAATGGCGATGCTTTCAGCGCGTACGCCGTTGGCTGCACTGGCGACAGCCACAGCACAAAGAATAACAAGATAGTGCATTTTCATTATTGCGCTGCTCCCAGAATGCCCACGCTAAAGTCGGACTTAGGTTGCAGCGAAGGGTCGTTGCGGTCATACACCAGCGCGCCATCAATAAAGACTTTCTCGGGCTTGCTATACACGCTGAAGGGGTTGCCGTCCCAGATCACTATATCGGCCATCTTATGTTTTTCCAGTGAGCCTGTGTGTTCTTCTATGCCAAGCGCCCTGGCAGGGTTTAGCGTCAGCCAGCGCAGAGCGTGTTCGGGGGTAATGTCGATACCTGCTCGTTGGGCGGCAGCCATGGCTTTTGCCGCCTCTTGATTCAGACGTTGCACGCCGGTATCTGAATCTGAATGCACGATGGCACAGGCACCGGCTTTGTCTACGAAGGCAATATTTTCGCGAATGCCATCGAATGCTTCCATTTTAAAGCCCCACCAGTCAGCCCACATGGCCGCACAGATTTCATTTTCTGCGAGTAAGTCCGTGACCTTGTATGCCTCTACCGCGTGGTGAAACGCCGTGATTTTAAAGTCGAACTCATTGGCGATGGCGATCATAGTGGCCATTTCATCGGCGCGGTAGCAATGGTTGTGAACCAGAATTTCACCTTTCAAAACGCCCGCCAGTGTTTCCAGCTGCAGGTTGCGCATCGGTGCTTCCTTGTCATCATTTTTGCCATTATCTTTGAAGTTCTCCATTTTCTTCAGGTAATCGGCTGCAGCTATCCAGGCAGCGCGATAGCCGGCAACGTTGCCCATTCTTGTCATCGGTGCTGTTTCTTTCTCGACTCCATATGCCCATTTGGGATTTTGCCCGCAAGCCATTTTTAAACCGTAGGGGGCGTTGGGAAATTTCATGGCCTGCACGGTGCGTGCCGGCACGTTCTTTAACGTCACGCTGCGTCCGCCAAACAGGTTGGCCGAACCGGGCAGAATTTGCAGTGTGGTTACGCCGCCGGCAAGCGCCGTAATAAAGCCGGGATCTTGCGGCCACACCGAGTGCTCGGCCCACACTTGCGCGGTATTCGGGTCGGTCATTTCGTTGCCGTCTTCATGCGCCGCAACGCCGGGTGAGGGGTACACGCCCTGATGTGAATGCACGTCAATGATGCCGGGCGTCACCCATTTGCCGGCCGCATCGATCTTTACGGTTGCACGTGACGCACCAATGCGATCGCCTATCGCCGCGATTTTACCGTCTTTGATCAGCAGAGAGCCTTTGTCTATTTTCTCGCCGGTGCCGGTCAGAATCGTCGCGTTGCTGATGAGTGTGGTGCTGGAGGGCAATGGTTTGTAGGTAGAGGCGAACGCATTGTTTCGCGCCGCAGCGGCGTCGTTATCGGTGTCGCTGCAACCGCTAAGGCCAAGCAAGATTAGTACGGCGATACCTGCTACCGGTAGTGTTGTGCGCATGTTTTTCAACCTTAAATTGCCGTGCTTGCTAATGTCAGGGCCGTAGGGCACGTGAAAATATCCCGCTGCGCAGCATCAATGATTGCCTGCGGTTGGTCAAGCCGGACGATAGTGATTTTCACTCGCTGGCGATCAAACTTGCACGCCAAGGGGGGTGCGATACTGGTAGATAATTACCCCCACCAGCGCCAGCATGCCGATAGTCGCCGCCGGAGCAAAAGTCGTAAAAATTGGCAGCGGCAACACGAAAGCCGCGCCAATGGCTATCACGACGCCCATCAAGGCTTCTCCGGTAATCAAACCGGAGGCAAGTAAAAGGCCGGTATTCTCGCGCTTTTGGCGCAGCTCTTTAGCGCTGTCTGCCGAGCGTCTGTTGACCAGCCAGGCAATCACGCCGCCGATGAAAATTGGCACAGACAAGCCCAGTGGCAAATACACCCCCACCGCTACGGCGAGCACGGGAAAGCGAAAGCTGGAGCCGCGCCGTTCCTGTATTTTGTCAAGAATGATTAATGCCAGCGCCAGGCCAAAGCCCATAAAAATAAAATTCCATTTAATACCTTCGCCGAAGATGCCGGAAGCGAGTGCCTGCATTAGCGCAGCCTGAGGAGCAGCCAATGGGGTGGCTTCGGGATTCATCGGGCTGGGGCGACCAATACCGTAGCCGGCGTCCAGTACCTGCAGCACTAACGGAATGACTACGGCGGCAGAGCACACGCCGACCACTTGAAATAGCTGCTGCCGCCACGGCGTTGCGCCGAGCAGGTGGCCGCATTTTAAATCCTGCATATTGTCGCCGGCGATGGCGGCCGCCGAGCAAATCAAACCGGCGAGATAGATAACGGCAATCGGTCCCAGCGTGGCGGCCATTCCCTCGTTGCCCATTAGTTGCAGCAGAATCAACGCCGAAATGATGACGGTAGCAATGGTTACGCCGGAAATCGGGTTGTTGGAACTGCCGACCAGGCCGGCCATATAGCCCGCGACCGAGGAAAACACAAAGCCGAACACCAGCATCAACACGGTCATAACTGACGCGATCATTACGCGGTTTGGGTAGTCGCCCAACGCAAACAAAAATATCAGAAACAGGGGAATGACGGCTAGCGCGACAGCGATGGCAACGAAGTTGATTGGTGTGTCGAATTCGGTGCGCAATACGGCTTGCCCCGCCGCCGACCGACTCGCCCGGTAGGCGCTCAGACTGGCCTTTACGCCATCGAGCAAAGGCCGTGTCAGGCTGATCAATGACCACACGCCGCCAACAATCATCGCGCCCACACCAATGCGTCGGCAGTCTTGCCAGGCTTCGCCCGCCAGCGCGCTCCAGTCATTGGCAGAAAGTTGCGACCAGGCAGTGCTGGCGTCAATATTCGCCGCCGCCATGATGGCCTCGTGGTTGAAATACCAGTTCAGCGGCACGCCGATGACGGTGCCAATAACGCCACCCAAAAACACCAGCACGGCGATGTTCAGGCCAACGATATAGCCAACCCCGATTAAAGCCGGGCTTAGCGTAATGCTGCCAGTAAACAACCAGGATCCGGCCAACCATGACTTCGTGGTTGCAACGGAGCCCGCCATAAAGCCGATACCAGACTCAAGCAGCTTGAATAACGCGCCAATGCCGGCTGCCTGTAACAGCCGTTTAAACCCTCGCCGCGCCCCCTCCGACTCGACATGCCTGGGATGGTCTTTATCGGTTTCTATACCGCCTGTTTTAAGCACTTCGGCGGTTGCCACACCCTCCGGAAATTTTAGCTGTGCTTCAACTATCAAGGCACGCCGCAGAGGAATAGTAAACGCCACGCCGAGTATGCCGCCGACAATAGCGATCGCCACCATTGGGCCGTATTGATAGCCAGGCCAGGCCTGCATAATCACCAGCGCCGGAATGGTAAAGATAATACCGGCAACCAGCGATTCCCCCGCCGAAGCGGCGGTCTGCACCATATTATTTTCCAGAATATTGGAACGCCGGAACAGGCGTAACACACCCATCGACACCGCCGCCGCCGGGATAGAAGCGGACACGGTCAGACCCACCAGCAAGCCTATATAGGCGTTCGCTGCGGCCAGTAGCATCGACAGCACTGCGCCTAGCAATAAAGCCTTGGCGGTAATTTCGGCCAGCTTGCTTTCTGGCGCTACCAGCGGCGGTACAGGAGTTGTTGAGTCGGCCATACGCGGAACCCCGGATAGTTAATCGTATTGCGGGCGCATCATAGCAAACAAATTGCCGAGGAATTCACTCGCGCTATGGCAGAAGTGTTAGCCGTCAACTCGATTTTTATAGTTGTCGAGCGCGTGGGCCTGCTGGCCGTCGTGGCGAGTACGAGGTCCAGACGAGGTTTGGCTGAACCAATGGCGTATTACTCACATTGCTGGACGCGCTGGCAATATAAGCACCCAAAACGGGTCGACGCCGCGTCTTTCACTGCGCTGTCAAAAGCGTACCGATAGGATATGCACGCAACGGACTTGTGCGTTATGATCGCCGCAGCAGGTTTACCGCCACAACAGAGGGGGTGTACGCAATGTTGAGCGTCAGCGAAATTATGTCAGGCAGCGTGTGGAGCTGCCCGAAAACAGCGACACTGGACCAGGTCGTGGAAATGATGGCGAGCCGGCGCTGCAGTTCTATTCCGGTAGTTGATAGCGCTAACAAATTGGTCGGCATCATTACCGATCGAGACATTACGCTATACATTAACCTCAAACACCAGCCGCCGCAGGATATTCAGCTATCTGAATTCAACAAAGGCAGAAGCGTCCAGTGCTGCTACGAGCATGACGATATTCACGCCGCATTAAAAATACTGCGTGAGCGGCAAATACACCATTTGCCGGTGCTGGATGATAACGACGAGTTGGTCGGTATCATCACCATGAACGATATCGTTCAGCGCGCCGAGGAGTCAGCCAGCGCCGATTTGTCTTACAAAGACGTGGTTGAAACTTTAAAAGCCGTGTCTAAAAACTATCGAAACTCATAACCGATTGCGGCGCTACTAAGAGTTCGCGCCAAAATTGCGAGCTTATTTTGACGCGAGCCCAAAAAAAATTGGGGAAAATAACTGCACGTTATTATGTTCTCTTTCCTAAGCAATCATATCTACGAATGGCTTTACGGAAAAGAACAAAACGAAGGCGGCGATTGCCACATAAGCCGCGAACCTGAGTGGGCTATCTCTGATTTCATCGACCAGGGTTCTGTGTTCACCCTTAGCCTTCAGTTGCTCGTATTCGCCTCTGGCCCTCTCGGCCCGCTCCGCCTGATACGCGTGCAGCAGCCGTTTTGCAGTAGCAATCTGATAGTCTTCAGTCAGCCAAATCGCTGGCATCGACACGCCCCAGTTGCCGGCAGAGGTTTCGTAAAAAAGGATTTCATTGGCGTCGAGCAGCTGACGAATATCGTCAGCCTCGTCATCCGGAACACCTCTGAGATTTACTAGCTGAGTCGACATGGTTTCAGCAGCTAAATGCCTGCAGGCCGGTTTGCGCGCGGCCTAAAATCAGCGCGTGAATATCATGCGTGCCTTCGTAAGTGTTGACCGTTTCAAGATTGAGCATATGCCGCATGATGGGGTATTCGTCAGAAATACCGTTGCCGCCGTGCATGTCTCTCGCCACGCGAGCAATGTCCAGCGCCTTGCCGCAGGAGTTGCGTTTCAATAGAGAGATCAGTTCCGGCGCTAACTGATTATTGTCTTTTAACCGACCAGCTTGCAAGACGCCCTGGAGGGCCAAACTAATTTCAGTTTGCATATCTGCCAGCTTTTTCTGTACCAGCTGATTGGCTGCCAGCGGCCTGCCAAACTGCTTGCGTTCCAGCACATAGTCGCGCGAGGCCAGCCAACAGGTTTCCGCCGCGCCCAACACGCCCCAGGCGATGCCGAAGCGTGCGTTGCTCAAACAGCCCATTGGTCCTTTCAAGCCCTGTATATTCGGTAGCAGGTTTTCTTCTGGCACGAACACGTCTTGCATTACGATTTCGCCGGTAATGGAAGCGCGCAGGGAAAGCTTGCCCTCTATCTTTGGTGTGCTCAGGCCAGCCATGCCTTTATCGAGAATAAAGCCGCGCACCACGTTGTCATCGGTTTTCGCCCACACGATAAACACATCGGCGATGGGTGAATTGGAAATCCACATTTTGGCACCGGTCAGTCGGTATCCACCGTCAGCCGTTTTTGCGCGGGTGATCATACCGCCTGGATCTGAGCCGTAGTCGGGTTCGGTCAGGCCGAAGCAGCCGATAAACTCGCCGCTCGCCAGTTTCGGTAGATACCTTTGCCGTTGCGCATCATCGCCGTAGGCATAGATAGGGTACATTACCAGGCTGGATTGCACGCTCATCATAGAGCGATAGCCGGAATCAACTCTTTCGACCTCGCGCGCGATCAGGCCATAGCTCACATAGCCGACACCCGCGCAGCCATAGCCGTCGATGGTAGGGCCGAGCAGACCGAGTTCGCCCATTTCGCGGAATATTTTCGGATCGGTAGACTCGTTGCGAAACGCTTCACGCACCCTCGGCAGCAGCTGTTGCTGCGCGTATTGGCGGGCGCTATCGCGTACCTGGCGTTCTTCTTCGGTCAGTTGTTGTTCAAGCAGGAAGGGGTCTTGCCAATCAAATTTGGCCCAGCCAGTGGCAGCGCTCATCGTGTTTACTCCGGCGAATAGCGAGTGCTAATACTCTGCCAGATTAGCCTAAATACTACGTCTATTGCAAAGGCGGATTTAGCGGCGTATCACCTGTTGCAAACGAGGCTCTAAAGACTGGCATTCCAGGCTTTACTAACGGCTGCATCGCGGCCGTACACGTCCTCGTGAAAATACACGTCGCCGTCGGCATTGACGCGGGTTGTCAGGTACACAATATAGATGGGAGTCGGCGTCAGCAAATTGACCGCGCGGGTTTTGCCGCTGTCTATCTCTTGCTGAATTTCGTCTATGCTCCACTCGGTGGTTGCCAGCGCGGCGGCGAGCGCTACCGGTTTCTCTATACGCACGCAGCCGGAGCTGAATGTGCGGTTAGGTAAATTAAACAGAAATTTGCCCGGTGTGTCGTGCAGAAAAATATCGTAGGGGTTTGGAAATGCGAACTTGATTTTGCCTAACGAATTGCCGGGGCCGGCATCCTGGCGCAGCTTATAAGGAAAGTTATTGCTATTTAACGACGCCCAGTCAACGTCGTCTGGATCTACTTCCCGTGCATTCTTGCCGCTGCTGAACACGCGAATATTTTTACGTTGTAAAAAGCCGGCGTCTCGCTGCTGTACTGGCAGCAGGTCGGCAGTAGCGATGCTGCGCGGTACGGTCCAGGTAGGGTTGATCACCACCTGGTTCAGCTCGGCGGCAAAGCTGGGTGTGGCGCGATAAGGGCGGCCGACAATCGCGCGCATGGCCAGCACTTCATTGCCATGCTTCATCATCGACACGGCGGCAGCCACCGGGCTGACCCACACGAAGCGCTCGCCGAGGTCTGCCGGCAGCCAGCGCCAGCGTTCGAGAGCGATTTTAACTTGCACAATGCGCTGGTCGACGCCAATATTCAGCGCGTCGCGTGTTTTTTTATTGAGAATACCGTCGGCGCGCAGACCGTGGCGGCGCTGGAAACGGCGCAGTGCCGCGTCGAGTGCGCTGTCAAAATAGTAGGGGTCGGCCTGCATTTCGCCGCGGAAGTCATTGCTGATGCGCAGCCGGTTGCGCAGCACAATCGCTACCTGGTCGCGCATGCCGGCTTTGATTTCAGCTGACTTGGGCATCTGCGGCCAGCCACCCTCCGCTTCGATTTTTCGATAGCGGCTCAGTACTTCTTTAAGCTGCAGATACTGTTCGGAGCGAGGTCGTAAACCTGCAAAAATTGGCTTCAGGCGCGCCCGCTCCGACAGCCCATCGAGCACGCTGGCAGCATCGAAAATAGGTCCGCGTATATGCCATTCGCTGTCGGCGTTATAGGGTTTTAAGCGCCCTGTACTTAGCTGCTCACAGTATTTTAAGTAGGCGTCGCTGAGTGCCAATTCCAGATCGGCACGCGCGTCAGTGTTGTTTGCCTGTTGCAGCTGTTCGATCCGGGAAAAGCGGTAATCGGCAGGCTCGAGTCCTTCGTTGGCCACCGCCTGCAGGCTTTCGAGCCAGTTCTCGCCTATCGTTGAAAGGGCTGAGTCAGAACGGGTTGAGCCAGAAAGGCCTGACGCGCTCACCCAAAGTGGCTTGAAATCGCGTTTTTCGTAGAACGCGCGCAGCGCCAAACGGCCTGCCAGACGTGTGCTGGAAGGGTGATCAAGGCGTTGCCGCAGCTGTTCACGCAAATCCGCGTCAGAGGCGTTTTCGGCGGCGCTGGTGAAACAAGTAAATAAGCTGAGTAAAACGAGAAGAACCGCATTCGGTTTTATGTTTATCAATGTAAAGCCAAACTGAACGCGATAGGGAAGTACTGCCTCGTGGGCTGGAGCGGGATGTCAAGCCGACATCCCGGCTTTGAATTTAAGCGCTGCGGCTTGCCGGTTTCGCTCTGCGCCCAGCTAAACCCAAAGCACCCAATGCACTCAGGAACAGCCAGGCGGCGGCGGGCAGTGGCACGGGTGGTGGTGGTGGGGGTGCTATTGTTGCTGGTGCTCCTACCTGTACACTGGCGGAGCTAGGTGCGACGAAAAATTCACTGGGTTGGCCGCCTGCGTGGTTAAAGAAGCTGCCACCGAGTGCACCACCGGGTGCGACATTGTCAGCAATATTCACCGTTGCGGTCGAATCGAGATCGGAGTTCGCCAGAAACGTAAACATACCAATGACGCCGGCGTCAGGTCGGCTATCAAAGCTTACACCGTCAAACTCGAAGCGGATGACTTCGCGACCGTTTGATAACGTTTCTATTTCCGGATCCAGGCGCAGTAGCTCTGCAGATTGCGCTCTAAAGGTCAATAAATCGGGATCGTAGTCAATCCTGACCTCGCCGCAATAATTGCCGGGATGAGGACCGTTATAATCACCCGCTTCCGGCGTAGCGTCGAGCGAAAACGCAAGATCAAACTCACTGCCGGCCTGCACGGTTGACGACGATGGCGTTAACGCAATAGAAGCGGCGCTGGCGGTTTGCCCCCATAACACAATCGCAACGAAGCCCAATAAGGAAACTAGCCGATGGTATTTCATAATGTACTCCGCATTGATCTTTGAAACAGCATAACCTGCTGACTGTTGAACGTAGGCTGTATGTCGAAAATAACTGCTTTACTGACCCTGTCTGACCGTACCAACATCTTTAACGATGCCGCCGTCAGTGAGGGTGACGTTAATTGCATGCGCCACCGACTGGTTGCCAGCCTCGCCTTGCAATATGCCCTGCACATAGCTGCCCTGGGCGACAACGTTGTCGCTAAATCCGGTCGAAATAAGGTTGACACCCTGTACCGCGCCGTTGGCGTCAAAATTAAAGCCACGGGCTGTATTCTCCCAGTTGCCTGACCAGGTGGGTTGGGTGCCAAAATTTACGGCCATCGTCGCGCTGGTGCGCGTATCGCCGGCCATCACGCCGCTAAAGTTTACCGTTACGTTGCTGGCGTTGAGGCGATTAAGGGTTTCCTGCGTACTGGCAATACCCCAGGCAAATACGCCGGCGCTGGTGTTGCTGTCGTTTTGATCGTTGACGGCACCGTGGCGCCATATGCCGCTGGCGTTGTTGATATCACCATTCGCCGCGTTGCGGATATTGGCGACGATTAAGGATGCTGTAACGCCATCATCAGCCAGAAAGCGTGAGTTGCTTGTGCCGCGTGGCTGCAAGCCGTCGAGCGACGTCAGGCCGTCAACACCTTCGACTATGCCGTCGGCATTGAGTTGAAAGTTGGCACCGGTAGCGGCTAGCGCAAATGGTACGATATTCGAGTTGCTGGTATCGATGGGCTGCGCTTCCAGACCCGGGCCCTTGGTGGCAAATCCGCAGGCTGCGCCTGCTGCGCATTCACCTAACGGTAACGTGGTCAGCAGCAGCATTGGCTCGAACTCGTTGGCCAGCTCGGGGCGTGTGTCTAATGCGTCGATGGCCGATAAATCAGTCGGTTTAAAGCCTTCTGCTGCCGGTGCCAACGCGGCCCACGGTCCCCAGCACTGCACCGAATTAGCAGTGGCCGGGTCGGCGCAGGGATCTGCTTTTTGCTTTTGCGGTCCGGCTGCCGGTGCAATGGCACCGAGCATATCTTTACAGGCGTCGAGCAGATGCTGCGGTACAGACTCCGGGTCTGCCGCGTAGCGCTCAAGAATCTCCATACAATCGTCTTTGGTGAGTGCGATGCTGGCCGCGCTCGCATAGCTGGCCGTAAAAAGGAGGCTTAGTGGTAAACACCAGATTGCTAATTTCATAACCATTAATCCCGATTTTCTTGTTGGCCTGCCGGTTTTTCCGGTTAGCGATTGCGTGGGTTTGGTCGATACTTGGTCAACATACAAAACCCAGCTGACTCGCCGTTATTATAACAGTAAGGCTATGTTGACAACCAACTGCTGACCATATTAATTGAGCTGTTTAACAGTGGCGCTAGAAGCTGCGTGCCAGCCCCAGGCTGACCTGGTCGCGGTCGTATTCGTATATGCCCAGGTTCGATTGATTATCAGTGTGAATCCAGCTGCCGAGCAGTTGCCACTTGTTTAATAGTCCACTCTTGAAATCGTGTTGAAAGCCAAGGCTGTAGCGGTATTCGTCGTCGTCTCTTGGTCTCTTGTATATAGGCTCCAGGCCGTCGTAGTCATAGTTGCGCCATGCCGCACGGGCGTAGACCGAACCGTTTTGCCAGGCCTGCCAGACAGCGCCCACAAACACATCGGGTGCCGTGTAGCTGAAGCGCTCGGCATTCGCATTGTTCTCGTCAGTGTCGAATTTGGCGTAACCCACGCCGGCCTGCAGAGTCCATTCGCGCTTATTAAAGAAGCGATCAAGCTGCACCGTTCCTGCCCGGTACAAACCGTTGCGGTCTTCTTCGATGTCATCATTATACTCGCGTTGTGTTACTACACCGTCTAACGTTAACTCCCAGTCGTCGCCAAACTGCCAGGTGACATTGGGGTTCATGGAGTAAAACAAGGCCAGTCTGTCGGTACCAAGCCAGATTTGATCGACCTGCAAACCGATTGAGGCCCGCCAGTGGCGCGGCACGACCCAGGCCGGTCCGGTACGCGCCGTTAGCACACCGAGGTTGAAGTTTTTCTCGTCAATGTAGCGGCGGTCGTAGTAGCTGAGCTGGCTTTGCCAGAGAAAGAAACCGCTATGTTCGCTGACGGTGAAGGTTTTGCCAGGATTGTAGGTGTGCGCGATGCCGAGGTTGATGACGCCAGCGGTGTCGCTGGTTTCCTGCGATTCCTCAGTAAGGGTGCCCAGGACGCGAGCGTCGATGCCTTCAATAATCTCACGGTCCGGCCCAACATTGACATTACTGTCGTACATCGCGCCAAGGTAAATTGAAGGCGTCCAGCGATGCCTGTCGTTAAACTGCTTTTCGTCTTCGTTTATCTGCGCGAGAAAAGCCAACAAAGTGGTGCGTACCTTGGGTGGAGTGTTTGGATCGTCCAATACTACTTGCGTTGAGGCACGCGCTTTGTCGTAGTCCATCGACAGATAATACGCGCGGGCCAACTCTACACGGGCGCGGTGCAGACTGGGGCTAACGTTGAGAATGCTTTGGAAGGCTTTGCGCGCAGTTTTTAGCTGGTCGTTGTCGAGTGCTTCCAGGCCAACGGTAAATTGCTGGTCGAACTCTGCCGGTTCGGTCAATTCTTCGGCAACACTGCCACCGCTAAAATTAACTAGCAGCAAGACTGTGATGCTGATAACGCGCGCAGAACTTTTCGCTTGAACCATCGACAGGCCCCGGTTAATTTATTGATCGCAATGAATGGTAGTTATAATGAAAACGCAGCCGATTCTAGAGGTCAGTCAATCTTTACTCAAGCGCGCAAGCTAAATTACCCAAACATGTCACGAATTCTTTTCCTGGGTTTTGTGACGTGGTTCTCACTCTCCTGCGAAGCCGGCTCTTTCCCGCCAAATCTGTTTGGTTATAAGGAAATCAGTCAGATCGATATTAGTGTTTTTTCGCAGTGGGTCACCGTACTGGAAAGGCATTTACGCGATGACGTGTCAGAGGGTAATTGCACGGCGCGGCGCTACAACCGCTGTCATTTGCGAGCCTGGCAGGCATTTTTACAAGACATTCGCGATCTGCCGCGCGCGCAACAGCTGCAGCGAATAAACCGCTTCGCTAACAGCAAACCCTATGTGTTAGATATGGAGAATTATCGTGTGGAGGACTACTGGGCCATTCCGCGTGAGCTGCTTTACAACGGCGGCGACTGCGAAGACTATGCGATTACTAAACTGTTCTCGTTGCGTTGGCTTGGTTTTGCGCAGGAAGATGTACGGCTCGTGGTGCTGCAAGACACCAACCTGAGGGTGGCGCACGCGGTGCTGGCGGTGGTGCAAGACGAAGATATTGTCATTCTCGACAACCAGATTGATGCGGTTGTGTCGCACCGCAAGATCGTACACTATGCGCCCGTTTATTCGATCAACGAGTCCCGCTGGTGGATGCATATGCCTGATCGTCCGTGAGTAGTCGTCCGTGAACAAGCGCTGGTGAGCAACTCCTCTGCCAAATCAATTATCACCGGCATTATTGTGCTGCTGCTGTTGCTGGCAATTGGTGCCGTGGTCATCAATTTTTATGTCAGCAAAGAGCGTCAACGCGATCTGCTGCAGTGGGAGTCGCGGCTGGGTCTGGTGGCTGACACGCGGGTCGATGCAATCGAAGGTTGGTTTAACCAGCAGCTTGCCGGTTTGCAGGAGCTGGCAGACAACGCCGCGCTGCAACTATATGTGTGGCAGCTGTCGCAGCAGCAGGAACGCGCAGCGCATAGTGATAATCGCGCGCCGGATCAGGGCGAGCCGATGCAGCAAATTTATCTGCGTAACCTGATTCTTGCGGCCGCTAATCGGCACGCTTTCGTCGGCCAGAGCGGCGGCAGAATTCCAGCTAATGTGCCGCAAACGCAGGCCACGGGTCTCGCCTTGCTAAACGCGAAATTGCAGCCGGTAGCTAGTACACCCGGAATGCCCGAATTAGGCAAGACCTACTTACGCGCAGCACAGGCGGCTCTCGATACAGGCAAACCCGCCATCAGCGACCTGCACCTCGATGCTCAAGAGCGCGCGATGCTCGCTTTTGCCGTGCCTGTTAAAGCGGTACTGGGTGCGGCCAATCGCGACGGCGAGCGGGCAACCGGCGTATTACTCGGCATTCGCAGCGCCGAGCAAGAGCTGTTTCCGTTACTGCAACTGGGTGCATCGTTCGCCGAGCAAAACGAAGCACTACTGGTGCAGCAGCGCGACAATGACATCATCTATTTATCGCCAACCACAGGCGGCGGTAAACCGCTGCGACGTACGCTGCCGCTCGACCGAAAAAACCTGGCCAGCGCCAGCGCCCTGACCCGGCCGGGCTATTTCGGCGTGGAGAATAACTATCAGGGGCAGGCAGTGCTATCGGTCAGCCGCAACATTCGGCATTTGCCGTGGTTGTTGTTGCAACAGGTGAGTGCGCCACAAGCATTGCGCGCGTCTAACCAACGGCTGCGTTTTTTGCTGACTACGCTGAGCCTGCTGCTGCTTGCGGTTGGCGTGGTTGCCATCGCCGCGTGGCGTCATGGCAGTAGTGTGAGAGCACAACATCAGGCCGACGAGTTACGTGACAAAGCGCTTAGACTGCAGGAGCAAACCGAGCTGCTGCACGCCATTACCGACAATATCGATAGCCATACCCTGCTGCTCAGCAACGACGAGACAGTGCTGTTTGTTAATCAGCCTGTTGCCGACGCGGCAGGAGCCGACAGCACGGAGCTAATTGGCAAGAGTCTGCCAGCGGTGCTGGGTGCCGCTGCGGTGAACGAACTGGCAGCCGATATTGCCCATACAAAAAATAGCCGCGAGCCCTCGACGCGGATACTGGAGCTGCGGCAGGGCGAACATCAATGTGCTTATCATGCATCGGTGCTCTCCATTGACAGGGTAGGCGAGCATGTCCATCCACTGTTGCTAGTACTCAACGATATTACCGATCTGCAGCATATTCAGGCCCGGCATACGCGCTTGCTGAACAGCCTGGTCACGACGCTGGCACATCTTGTTGATTTGCACGATCCGTACTCGGCGCATCATTCCTCGCGTACTGATGAAGTGTGCGCGGCGCTGGCGCAGGAGCTGCAACTTAACTCCGCCGACCGGCAAACGCTGCATTTGGCTGCGACGCTGAGCAATCTTGGCAAGATAATGCTGCCCAAAGAGGTGCTGACCAAGACCGATGCGCTGACTGCAGCCGAGCGCGAGCTGCTGCGGCAACATGTGCGCTATGGAATTGAGCTGTTGGAAAACCTTGATTTTGATGGGCCCGTACTGGCAACCATTGCGCAGAAGCAAGAGCATATCGATGCCAGCGGTTATCCTGACGGGCTGAGTGGTGACGCTATGTTGCTGACCGGCAAAATTCTCTCCGTGGCCAATGCCTTTGTCGCACTTGTCAGTCCGCGCGCCTACCGCGACGCGGTGTCGGTGCGCGCAGCCGTTGAGCAGCTCATGCAGGCCGATGCCGATAAATACGACCGCCGTGTTACCGCCGCGCTGTTACATATCACCGAAAATCGTAAAGACTGGTCCGGCTGGTCAACCTGAGCAGGCCAGTCCAGGCTCCCAGATTTCCACCATAACCCATAGGGTGCGCCGTGCGCACGGATTCCTGCCAGAGGCTTACAGCACATCCAACAAACCCTAACAAGATGCATATTCGCCAATAAGCACATTCCGCAAAATAGGCTAATCTTAAGCCTATAGATGCCACATCCAAGGACCGTCGACAGCGGCCCGGTGTGCGCTTACGCCTTATAATCAAGAGAAACTCCTATGTCGTCGCAATCTGCGCCCAGCGCGCCTTCCGCAGCCAAGCCCGTGCCGCGTGTGCAAGTCGAATGCGAATTACGTAAGCACTTTTTAGCGTATTTCGATGCAAAGCTGGAACTCATGTTGGCTGAGCTTGATCGCAGTTTGTTCGACCGATCTAACAACTCAAGGTCGAACACCGATCAAACTCTATATCTGGAAGGTTTGAAAGCGTTGCGAGCGAATGCTCAAGGGCTGCGAGGGTCGTTCAACGCCCATCTCGGCTCCCAGTTTGACGCCTATTTCAAGATGGCACCAAAGCGCCAGGGCGGCTCGGCAGAACTCGATTGCGACGACCTCGAGCTGGTCGACCAGGATGAGTGGGAAGACGATCTCGCCGTTTCGATCATGGCGTCGCGTGCCGACAGTCACTGCGCGCAAATTCTATGGGCTTTTAATCAGCGGCTCGCCGTGATTCGGGGTGGCCAGGTTGGCGAAGAACAGGAAAATCCCTGTGGCCCCAGCAACGTAGCGCGTGCTATTCAAGTGGCGATTAAGCCGCTGGATGCGCATGAGAAAATCAAAAGCAGCATCTACGCCCAGTTTGACAGCGACGTGTTGCGCCTGATGCCAGACTATCTGACCGAAGCGAACGCGCTGATGGCGAGCAACGGCATACTGCCGAATCTGCGTTTTTCAACAAAAAAGGCTGGCGACAGCCGCAATATTGGACCGTTGCCGGGTGACGACGGCAACAGAGAGCAGGTTGCCGATGCCGCTGCCGTAGCTGCCATGGCTGCCGCCGCACCGCCGCGTGACTACTATCAACGCGAACAGAGCATACTTGACGCCATTATTCAGTGGCAGCTGCAATCGCTGACGCGCGGCGCAACCGGCGTTACCAGCCAGGGTGTAGAGTTCGGTTCGCTATTCAGTCAGAACGCCACCGAAAAGGAACGCTTCTCAAGCGACGATTATGTGCAGGTGCTCAACGACCTGCAACGGGCGCAGCGAGAGCAGGGTATTACCAAACAGCGCGACTCCGCGTCGATTGCCAGTGTGGAGCGGCAGTTAGTCGGCGAGCTGAAAACGTTTGGCGGCAAAGACCGGCGCAAGGTATCCGGTCCGGATGCTAACACTATCGACCTGGTTGGCATGATTTTCAACAATGTGCTGGACGACGACAGCTTGCCCGCAAACGTCAAGGCACTGATAAGCCATTTGCATACGCCGTTTTTGAAAATCGCTCTGCTGGACAAGCAGTTTTTTGCTAAAGCAGAGCATCCGGCCCGGCGGTTGGTGAACGAGCTGGCAGAGGCGGGTGCGTACTGGATTGTTGATGGTCGTGACGACCTCAAAGTGTACGACAAAATTCAGTATGTCGTTAACCGCATCATGGAAGATTTTGGCTCCGACATCAGTTTTGTATTCGAGCTGCTGGAAGAGTTCAGCGACTTTACCGCCAACTTGCAGAAGCGCGTCGCCCTGGCGGAGAAGCGCACGTCGCAGGCGGAGCAAGGGCTCGATAAGCTTGAAGTCGCACGTGCTCAGGCCAGGTGTTTGGTGCAGCGCCGCGGTGCGGCCAAAGACCTGCCGCTGGCTGCAAGCGAGTTATTAGAGACTGTCTGGTCCGACTTTCTGGTGTTCGTCTATCTACGTTTCGGGTCTGACTCCGATACCTGGAAAAAAGCCGTGGTGATGCTTAACCAGGCCGTGGTGCGCGTGCATGCCTCCATACTCGCGCAGACCACGGGAGCTGTCACCAGTCACGCTGCGATTGAACGTATTGACGTGGCGCTGCGCAAAGCCTTGATAGGAGTGGGTTACGCCGAGCAAGACGCAGACGGCATTCTCAGTGCAGTCCAACATGCCAGCCGGGTAGAACCCGATGCGCAGTGGACTGCCAAGTACAGAAAGCCCGCCAGCAAAGCACCTGCAGCCGGCAACACGGCCGCCGCGTCGGATGCGACAACACGGCCTGCTGGTCGTGCAGCTGCTGCGGCCAGACCGGTTTCAAGAGCTTTTATCGAGCCCGAAGTTGTTGATATGGAAGCCACCAACGATGCCGCTATCGACGCGGCTCTGGCGGCTGATATCGCGCTGGACTTCGAGCACAACCAACTCACGGATGACCTTAACGAACAAGAACGCAAAATTCGCGAACAGCTGGAGCACATTGCCTACGGCACCTGGTTTGAGTTCCTCAGTAGCAATGGCGAGGTGGAGCGGCGCCTGAAGCTGGCCTGGTTCAGCTCTATGAGCGGCAACTATATGTTCGTTAACCAGGCTGGGATTAAAGTGCTGGTCGAACCGGTCAATAAGCTGGCGACTGCAATCCACAAAGGTAAGGTGCGCATTTCCGCTGACGCGGGCAAGTCGCTGATGGAGCGAGTCTTTGGGGCGATTGTTAATTCATTGAAACTGTCAGTGTAGCGGGGCGGTCAACGGCAAGTTTTGTAGCGGTGCCTTATGCACTAGTAGAGTACATGATTGGCGCGTGTGTACTCGATAATGCCGCTGACCTTGGCATAGATTTCCTGCACATTGGCGCGCGCGTCGACCTCAAGTCGCCTGCTGATCATCGTCATAGGAAACACAACCCGTTTAGTCTCGTCAATTTGCAGCGCGCGGCTGCGACCCACCGAGTCGCGATACACCACCCAGCGCAGCTCAAATTCCTGCGCCAAAGTATTGCCTAACACAACGCCCATGGCCTGCAATTCACGGCGTTGATCGCTTTTAACCGCGTGCGAATCAATTAGCTGTTGGAGTAACTCCAGGTCGTGAGCCTTGTTGCCATTGAAGCGTTTAGCGAGTTTGGAATTGGCGACTTCTTGTATCAGTTCGTACTGTCTCTTTACGTACTCTTCATCGCTGGCTTCAAAGCTGGTGATTTTGCCTTCGTCGTCTAACGATTGGGCGTAGCCGTTTGTAATAGCGAGTAGCGCAAAAGTACAAACGAAACAGACAAGTAGAGTGCGCATTGCGGGCATTGTGGTCTCCATCAACGGATTTTACGTCGAACTATTGACACTTTGGAACATGCTTTTGAACATAGGCGGCGCGACTATAGCAAAGCCCGCTGAAAGCGTGAAACATTTAACATACTATCGACGACAACGCTATTGCTTTTGCAAGTACTTGTATTATCATCAATAAGATGTTTGCGTTTGGCAGACTTCACTTTAATTAAAACTGATAACTTGCATATCATTATGGCAACGTCAAAAAAAGCGCAACCCAATCAAGACAGCAACGCAGTGGCGAACGACGCTACTATGTCCAGCGAGGGGCCGTCCAGCGAGGGCAAACCTAAAGCCTTCAAATTACTGGGCTGGCGTTACTTCGGTTTGTTCAAACCGCGTTTTAAACTCGGTTCGAAGCGCCAAAATTCGGCTTACGAAAAGGGCTACAATTAGGCGTTAGCAACTTGTGGCGAATTTCTGATACAGTCGCTGTTCGCCATCAGTCTCCCTTCGTCACTAACAGCGGCGTAAATCCTCTTGCGTCGTTGCTTAATGTTCAATAAACACGGGCGATTCGCTTGTGCCTAACTACACTCGTCAGTAATATTGTGTCATCGTTTTTTTCCCCTCCCGGAGACACCCTATGCTAGTTGGCAGTATCGTCGCACTCGTGACACCCATGTCAGAGTCCGGCGCGCTGGATTGGCCTGCGCTCGACGCGTTGGTTGACTGGCACGTCGAGCAAGGCACCGCGGCGATTGTCGCGGTTGGCACCACGGGCGAGTCGGCAACGCTTGACGTTGATGAACATATGCAGGTGGTCGAACGCATCATTGCGCGTGCCAACAAGCGCGTACCGGTCATTGCCGGCACCGGCGCGAACTCCACCAGCGAAGCCATCACGCAAACCAGAACAGCCGCAGAGCTGGGCGCCGACGCCTGCCTGCTGGTCACGCCGTATTACAACAAGCCCACTCAGGAAGGCATGTATCAGCACTTTAAAAAAATCGCTGACAGCGTTGCCGTGCCGCAAATTCTGTACAACGTGCCCGGACGCACCAGCTGCGACATGTTAAATTCCACCGCCGGCCGGCTGGCCGACATCGACAATATTGTTGGTATTAAGGATGCGACCGGCGACGTGCCACGAGGTCGCAAATTGATCGAAATTTGCGGCGAGCGCATGGCGGTGTATTCCGGCGACGACGCCACCGCGATTGAGCTTATGTTGGCTGGCGGGCGCGGCAATATCTCGGTTACCGCCAACGTAGTGCCCGCGCAAATGGCAGCCATTTGCGCCGCTGCAACCAGCGGTGACGCGGTGCGCGCAAACGAAATTGGTGCCACCATTGCTGAACTGCACCGCGTGCTGTTTTTGGAGTCTAATCCGATAGCAGTAAAATGGGCGCTGCAGCGCATGGGTAGAATCGGCCCCGGTATACGCTTACCACTCACCCCGCTGGCTGCCGAATTTCATGCTGAAGTGCTAGCGACTCTGCAAGCCGTTGGTGTTGAGTGCTAGTTGGCAAGACAACGCTGTATTAACGCATGGTAAAATTGCAGGCTTTCGACACGCTTGACGGCCGTGGGCCCGATCGTCAACACTTCATCACGTAACCCTATTACGACCAACACCCTATGACTGAAAAAAAATCTATCACTGTCGCTCCAGCGTGGCGACTAGCCGCACTGCGTAGCGCAGGTCTGCTGTGCGGCGTGGCTATGCTGTCTTCGTGCGGCACGTTCTTTGGTGGCGACGGTATGTTTCGTGACCGCAAAAACGACTATCTGCAAGCGAAGTTGCTGCCGCCTCTGGCCGTGCCGGAAAACGTCAACTTCAAAGCAGAAGACGAACTGTTTATTATTCCCAGCGTGACTAACGAAAGCCTGCCAAACAGCGACTTTCAAGTGCCGCGCCCGGCGCCGCTATTGAATGCTGGCTCTGACGATAGCGTACGCATTCAGAAACTGGGGGATGAACGCTGGATTCTAATTGACCTGCCACCCAGCCACTTATGGCAGCGGCTGAAAAACTTTCTGGCGGAAAACAAAATTCCAGTCGTGCGCGAACAAGCCAACCTGGGCTTGCTAGAAACCGGCTGGCTGAAACGCTTAGGTGATGATGCGCCAACAACTAAAGAGCGCTATCGCTTCCGGGTAGAGCAAGGCGTGCAGCGCAGCAGTAGTGAAGTGCATATTCTGCAGTATCAGCAGCCGTTTGCTGCGGCTTCCACCGAACAAATAGACTGGCCGAAGAACTCGGTCAGCGCCGAGCGTGAGCAGCAAATGACGCAAACACTGGCGCAACATCTGGCCAGCAGCTCGGAGTTCGAGTCGGTGTCGTTGTTGGCGCAGGGCATAGGCTCCGCCAGCCGGGTAAATCTGGTACGCAATTCCAACGGCGACCCGGTGGTAAAACTGAGCCTGCCGTTTGAGCGGGCCTGGGCTTCGCTGAGATCGGCGCTGAAGAAAGCCGATTTCAATGTGGTTGATTTGAATCGCAGCGAAGGCCTGTATTACGTCGACTACGAGCCGGAAGATGAGGAAGGCAAGCCTGGCTTTTTAAGCAGACTGTTCGGTGCAGACAAGAAAAAAGAAAACGCTGAGGCGAAAAAGTATCTGTTCAAAGTTGAGCGTTTAGATGACGGCGTGCAGATTGGCATTCGTAAATCGGCCGAGCAAAAGCTGGCGGAAGAGCAGGCCAAAGAATTGCTGGAGAGAGTGAAAGGATATCTCTCTTAGTGCAATTCGCATCGCTAGGCAGCGGTAGCCGCGGTAACGCCACGATTATCAAATCGGCTGAATGCTGCGTGGTTGTCGACTGCGGGTTTTCTTTGACTGAAACGAAACGCAGGCTGGCGGCGATTAACCTCTGCGTTGAACAAATCGACGCGCTGCTAGTGACTCACGAACATTCTGATCACATTGCCGGCGTCGCCACGCTGGCGAAGCGCCACGCCATACCGGTATACGCTACCCACGGCACGCAACAAAAACTCAAGCTGGACAGCGACGCGATGCTTACGGTGTGCAGCAATGCCAGCTTCACGCTTAAAGACCTCACAGTGCAGCCGACGCTAGTGCCGCACGACGCGCGTGAGCCAGTGCAATATACTTTCAGTACCAACGACCTGAAAGTGGGAATACTGACCGATCTTGGCAGCATTACGCCGCATGTGCTGCAGCGCTATCAGGATTGTGACGCATTGCTGGTAGAGAGCAATCACGACCGTGATCTGTTACAGCAAGGCCCATATCCGGGGCATCTGAAAGCGAGGGTGGGAGGAAGTTGGGGGCATCTAAGCAATGCACAGACAGCCGATTTCCTGCGCAACATTGATCTCACTCAGTTGCAGCATCTGGTGGTGGCGCATATCAGCGACAAAAACAATACGCACCAGCATGTTCAGCAAATGCTGAATGAATTTGAGGATCAGCTTGCCAACTGCGTGCTGGCAGATCAGAATTGCGGTTTCGACTGGCTCGTCGTGAATAAGAGGCAGGGTGCTAAACCACCAGTAACAGTGCACCCTACGGAAATAAATAAGACGATGTTGTCTAATCAATAAAAAGACACACTCTATTAACCAAAGAGGTAAGGACAAATTGGAAAAACGTGAACAGCTTTACGCCGGTAAAGCAAAATCAGTGTACACCACCGACGATGAAAACCTGCTTATTCTGCATTTCAGAAACGACACATCGGCGTTTGATGGTGAGAAGATCGAACAGCTTGACCGCAAAGGCCAGGTGAATAACCAGTTCAATGCGTTCATCATGCAAAAGCTTGAGCAAGCCGGCATTGCCACCCATTTTGAACGCTTGCTGTCAGCGGACGAGTCGCTGGTAAAACGGCTCGACATGGCACCCATTGAATGCGTTGTGAGAAATATCTCAGCGGGCAGTATCTGCAAGCGCCTGGGCGTGGAGGAGGGACTCGATTTGAACCCACCAACGTTTGAGTTCTTTTTGAAAAACGACGAACTCCATGATCCCATGATCAATGAATACCACATTCGCTCCTTCGGCTGGGCCGAGCCAGAGCATGTCACCCGCATGCAGGCGTTAACTTTTGAAGTTAACGACGTGCTGAAAGCACTGTTCGCCGATGCCGGCATGCTGCTGGTGGATTACAAGCTCGAGTTTGGTATATTTGATGGCCAGGTATTGTTAGGCGACGAATTCACACCCGACGGCTGTCGTTTGTGGGACGTAGAAACCCGCGAAAAACTCGACAAAGACCGCTTTCGTCAAGGCTTGGGCGACGTAGTGGAATCATACGAAATTGTCGGCAAACGATTGGGGATGGAATTCAGTTAGTCCGCACGAGAGCTTGACCAGCAAAATTTTTAAGGAGAGGTGCCGGAGTGGTCGAACGGGACGGATTCGAAATCCGTTGTACGGGCAACCGTACCCAGGGTTCGAATCCCTGCCTCTCCGC
>RCMY010000587.1_pt1 | contig 34229 bp, 32 predicted proteins | sample 2041341 | NCBI WGS metagenome assembly RCMY01 (sample SAMN09708234, study PRJNA481090) | Marine sediment metagenome, whole genome shotgun sequencing project. | reverse complement strand
CAACCAGTCCGCCACCGGCCTCCCCGCACCATAACCCCGGCCTCCAAACATGCTGCGTTTGACAGAAATCAGGCTCCCACTCAACCACACCGAGGGCGCACTCAAGCTCGCCATCCTCGAACAGCTGGGGATTCCGGGGGAGGAGCTGCTTGGCGTTAAAATTGCCCGCAGCGGCATTGACGCGCGTAAACCGAAGTCGATTGTGGCCGTCTACACACTGGATGTTGAGATCAATAATGAAGCGCTGGAAGAGTTAGGAACAGCGTTTCGCTATAACGATGCCGTGCTGCGTAATCTCATTATCAAGCGCAAGGCAGCGGTGACCGAAGAGTCGGTCATCATGAAGCAGGAGCGGGAAAACCGCGAGCGCAAAGCGCGCAACGAAGAGTACGCGCAAAAGAATGCTGCCCGCGCAGAAGCGGAGAACAAACGCGCCGCTGAAACAGCCGCACGCGAAACTGCAGCCGCAGCCGATAAACCAGAAGCCGTCGCCGAGGGCCAAGCCCCCGTCGCGTCTGATAAAGAGTAGAGGTGCCGCATGGCTCGTTATTTTCGTCGTAGAAAGTACTGCAAATTTACCGCCGAAGGCATTACCGAGGTCGACTACAAAGACCTGGAAATTCTTAAGGAGTTTGTCAGCGAAAGCGGCAAGATCGTCCCCAGTCGTATCACCGGCACCAAAGCTAAGTATCAGCGTCAGCTGGCGACTGCCGTCAAACGCGCGCGTTATCTCGCTCTAGTGCAGTATACCGACGGCCATAAATAAGCGGAATTTGCACTGCCGGAACAGCTTATGCGCGGTCTAGCCAGTTTTATTATGCGCAGCCGTGCGCGGGCACTGATGATCGCTGTGCCCAGCGCCGGCACAGCCATATTTTTCTGGGTCGGCGCGGCCGCAATTGCGCTGGTTACGCTGCGCAAAGGCATTTATGAAGGCGGTCTCGTCTGTTTGTGGAGTCTTCTGCCGGCGGCCTTATTGGCTTGGCTAATGAACCCGCTGCCGCTGATGATAGTGCTCTGCACTTTTGCGATGGCGGCTTTGCTGCGCAGTCTCACGTCCTGGCCCAGTGCGTTATTGTGCGCGTCGGTGGCCGGCGCGCTGTTTGCCACACTGCTGCTGTTTGGGCTTACTGACTATATGCAGGAGTTCCTGCGCCAGTACACGCAAATCTTTGCTCAGCTTGAAAAAGAACTGGCCAGCCAGAACTCCGGTGGGGCCAGCCTGTTACCGCAGTTGGGTTTGTCGCAAATGGCGGGTATGTTCGGTATCTACGTTGCGCTGTTTAGTGTGCTCAGTGTGGTTATCGGCCGCTACTGGCAGGCGCTGTTGTATAATCCGGGCGGATTTCGACAAGAGTTTCACGCACTGCGCATGCCGGTGCAGCTGGTGGTACCACTGGTTGTGTTGGCTGGTTTGTGCTTACTGAGTGCGGAGTATCAAATCTGGGCGTGGATCTTTTTGGTGCCACTGCTTATTTCTGGCATCGCATTGGTACACGGCCTGGCGGGCCGCAAAAAAGTCAGCGGCGTCGCTTTGGCGGTGTTTTATATAGCCCTGATTTTAATTAACCCGGTTAAACTGCTGCTGTGTGTTGCAGCAGTGTTCGATAGCTTTATGAATTTTCGCGCGCGAGTAGCGTAGCGGAAAACTTAAACAGATAGAAGATGAAGGTGTAAGCAATGGAAGTAATCCTGTTAGAGAAAATTGGCAAATTGGGCGATCTTGGCGATACAGTCAGCGTAAAATCGGGTTTTGGGCGCAATTTCCTGCTACCCGGCGGCAAGGCCGTAGCTGCGACCAAAGATAATGTCGCCAAATTTGACGCGCGTCGCGCCGACCTGGAAAAGGCCGCCGCCGAAAAGTTAAGTGCCGCCCAGGCGCGGGCTGACAAGCTGGCCGGTTTGTATCTCAGCATTCCAAGCAATGCCGGCGAAGAAGGGAAATTGTTTGGCTCCATCGGTACTCGCGATATTGCTGACTGCATCACCAAGGCCGGTGCCGAAGTGAGCAAAAGCGAAGTGAAATTACCCAAGGGTGCAATCAGAGAGTTGGGCGATTATGAAATCGATATCCAGTTACACAGCGATGTAACCCAGACGGTAACCTTGCACGTTATTCCTGAGTAAACCCTGCGCCCTTGAATTAGAGCGGGTCGTGTTAAATGGAAGACTCCCAGCCGCAGTCACTGAATGATGCTGAAGTTGCCCGGCTAAAAATTCCGCCGCATTCTATTGAGGCAGAGCAGTCGGTACTGGGAGGTCTGCTGCTGTCTGGCGACAGTTGGGAGCGGGTCGCCGACATCATCACGGCGGTCGATTTCTACCGCAGCGAACATCGTCTTATGTTTCAGGTGATGGAAAAGCTGGTTGAGAACGAACAGCCGCTCGACCTGCATACTGTTGCCGACGCGCTAGCCGACTTAAAAGAGCTGCAGCGAGTCGGTGGCATCGCGTACATCGCCGAAATAGCCCACAACACCCCCAGCGCCAGTAATATTCGTGCTTACGCGACCATCGTGCGTGAGCGCGCCATTCTGCGCCAGCTTATCGGCGCGGCCGCAACGATAGTCGACAGCGGCTATTTCACCGAAGGCCGCAGCAGCGCCGACATTCTCGAAGACGCCGAGCGGCAGATTCTGCAAATCGCGGAAGGCCGCACCAAGGGTGGCGGGCCGCAGTGGGTCACTCCCATCCTCAAAACTACACTGGACCGGCTCGACGAGCTGTGCCAATCCGACAGCTCGCTCACCGGTCTCAGCACCGGCTTTAGCAAGCTGGACGAAAAAACCTCTGGTTTGCAGTCCTCTGATCTCATCATCGTCGCTGCACGACCTTCCATGGGTAAAACCAGTTTTGCGATGAACCTGGTGGAAAACGTCATCACCAGCAGCAATACCAAGCCCGTGGTGGTGTTCAGCATGGAAATGCCGGCTGAGGCATTGACTATGCGTATGCTGTCGTCCATTGGCAAGATAGATCAAAACCGTGTGCGCACCGGTGACCTAAAAGGCGACGACTGGACCAAGCTCAGCGCGGCAGTGGGCAAGTTGAAAGACAAGCCACTGTTTATTGACGACACGCCGGCGCTAACGCCCACCGAGGTACGTTCACGCACGCGCCGTCTGATGCGCGAACACGGCGAAATCGGCATGGTGATGATCGACTATTTGCAGCTGATGCAAATCGCCGGCAGCAGCGAAGGCCGTACCGCGGAGATTTCGGAAATTTCGCGTTCTTTGAAGAGTTTGGCGAAGGAGTTTAATTGCCCGGTGATTGCGCTGTCGCAGTTAAACCGCGCCGTTGAACAGCGCCCCAACCGGCGCCCGGTGATGTCGGATTTGCGTGAATCAGGCGCCATCGAGCAAGACGCCGATGTGATTATGTTTATCTATCGCGACGAGGTGTATAACGAAGACACGCCCGACAAGGGCGTCGCCGAAATTAATATCGGCAAACAGCGTAACGGCCCGATTGGCATGTGCAAACTGGCCTTCTTTGGCCAGTACACGCGCTTTGAAAATTTGGCGTTTGGCGACTATCCCGAGATGGAATAAGTCTCGCTATGCGCTCCTCGAATTAAGCGGCTTTCAACAAGCCGGCGATTGTCTCCAGCGACTCGTTGTTAATCGTGAAGGCAATATGGCTGGAATCTATCTCAATGTGCCGCACGTTCCCACCCCCCTTGGGGACTTTAATTTCCACTCAGTTACTCACAAACCGTCGCTGCTGGATCAGTAGCGGATAGTAATCTAATGCAATGCGTGGGCTGTCTGTATGCGGGTCACTCCGCGCTTTTTCAAAGTCCGCTTTGTTTCCTCAAAGCGCGCAACTTCTCCAATCGCTGTTGCTTCGACAACTCTGGCCCCTGCACTTCATCTGCCAGCATGGGCTGCGCCGCAACGCTAAATTCCTCACCATTCAAAGCGCGTTGGCATAGCCGCTGGTAATGGTACTCAAACACCGGCAAGGTTTTGCTCTCGGCATTATTCGCCAGAAAAAACCATTCGCTGGCGACGCCGGCGTGATAAACCAGCGGGTGTGACCAGGCGAAATTTCGTTTTGGGCTGGGTGCCATGCAGGCTTCGCGGAACGCGCTGTAAGCATCGGGTATGCCCAGTACCTGTAATTGCTCAAGACAGTGTTTTTGAATGCTGTGTAGGCTGGGCAGGTATTCAGAGGCAGCAATGGCCGCGCGGCACGCTTTGAGCAAAACCTCGGGCGAATAGCCGCGCAGTGCGTCCAGCCACAGCTGCTTGGCTAGCGTGACGCTGTCTTCGTGGGCGAAAGCTTTGTGGTATTGATTGTGATAGGCAAGCTCCAGTTCGGCGAAGATGCGATTAATCGCATCGATCTGGTCCGCCCTGGCAGCGAGCGGTTCGGCGCGCTCAGCTGCCGCTGGCCCAGCTGCGGTCGGTGAGCCGCTCGAAGGTTGACTTAGCTGCTGTTTGACCTGCTCGATCAGAGTGTTGCCGCTGCGCATAGTTGCCTGCCTGCTGTGTTGGTAGCTGGTGTTGTTTGGCCCAGTGAAACTTCACGTGCTGCAGAAATTTGGTGTTCCACGAGGCGTGCATCTGCTTAGTGTCGCACCAAAACAGCACGAACTCCTTGATCAGCCCCTCGGCAAACTCGCGGTCTATATTGGCCAGCCGCAGTATATCGAATACATCGTTGTTCGGTTGCCAGTTGGTGGGGATTATTTGTGGTTCGCTGTCGTGCTGCAAACTGGATTTATAGCGCGGCCACTGACGTTTGACGTGGGCAATAAATTTTGAATTCCAGGTGGTGGTGGCCTCGCCGCGTTCGCGCCAGTAAAGCACAAATTCGGCGATGGCATCCTCGATAAACTGCGGCGCAATGCCGATACGATGCAGTATTTCCAGCGCGTCTTCGCTCGGCTGCCAGCGCCGTTCTATTGGGTCAAGTGTGTTGTTTTGCATGGCTTCCTGTTCGCGCCAGGTGCGAACAACCTGGCGCAGAAACTTGTTGCCCCAGGCGTAGGTTGCTTCGCCTCGTGCGGTCCAGTAGCTGATAAATTCGGGCAGCAGCTGCAGGGCGAAGCTGCGCGGAATGCCATGCTGATCAATCTGCTGCAGAATCGCCTCTTCGGGTTGCCAGTGCGGTGCAATATGGCTGCTGCCGGCCGTCGCCTGTGCATGGTGTGGCGTGTTGGTATACGCCGGCTTCTGCATATTCAGCGCAAAATGCAGATGCATTACTTGAGTAAACGGTGGGCTATCCAGCAGCAGCATACCTTTGTCGACCAGGCTTTTGCTCACCCGCTGCACGTCCAGCGCTGACCAGAACGGTAGTAGGCGCCGCACGGCCGGCTCACTGAGGTGAATCCAGACCAGGCCGTCGGCTTGCGCTGCGGGATGATGAAACAATACTTCCTGCAGGCTTTGCAGTAGCACGGCTTCTTCCAAACCGATGGTGGCCGCCAGCGAGGGTGAAAAGCAGGCGGTGCGTTCAGGCAGAAAAGAAGAGCTCATAAATAGCTAGATAGAGGGGTTTTTGTATGCGGTGGACGGCCCTGATTCTACGTCGGCGTGAAACGGGCTGTCACGGTTTTATTGCTACAATTGCGTTTTCGACACAGGGTTTACCATGGCAAAAACGCGCAAGGCATACGTTTGTACCGATTGCGGTCAAGATTACCAGAAATGGCAAGGCCAATGTTTAAATTGCAATGCCTGGAATACCGTGAACGAGATTTCGCTGGGTGGACGTGAAACGCCAAACAGCATCAGGAAAGGCGGATACGCGGGTGCGCGCTCGCCAGTAAAGCTGCTAAGCGATATCGATGCCAACGAACATGCACGCATCAGCACCGGCATGCTGGAGTTTGACCGGGTACTGGGCGGCGGCATGGTGCCCGGCTCGGCGATTCTAATCGGTGGCAATCCGGGTGCAGGCAAGAGCACATTGTTGTTGCAGACTGTGTGCAAGCTGGCGGCAAGTCAGTCGGCTCTGTATGTCACCGGCGAAGAATCGTTGCAGCAAATTGCCATGCGCGGCCAGCGGCTGGGTTTACCAGCCGACAGCTTAAGAGTGCTGGCCGAAACCAATATCAGCGCTATTTTACAGGCGATCGAGCAACAACAGCCGCGCGTGGTCGTGGTCGATTCCATTCAGGCGACCTATGTGCCCGAGCTTGCCTCTGCTCCCGGCGGCGTCGCGCAGGTGCGAGAATCCGCCGCGTATTTACTGCAGGCAGCGAAGAAAAAGGGCTTCGTATTATTTTTGGTCGGCCATGTTACCAAAGACGGCAGCCTGGCCGGGCCAAAAGTGCTGGAGCATATGATTGATTGCTCCATCTTGCTGGAGTCCAGCAACGACAGCCGCTTTCGTATGTTGCGCGGCCAGAAAAACCGCTTTGGTGCGGTCAATGAACTTGGCGTGTTTGCTATGAGCGAGCAGGGCCTAAAAGAGGTACGCAACCCTTCGGCGATTTTTCTATCGCGCGGTGAGCAGCCCACACCTGGCAGCGTGGTGATGGTGGTGTGGGAAGGTACCAGGCCATTGCTGGTTGAAATTCAGGCGTTGGTTGACGACAGCCAGCTAGCTAACCCGCGCCGCGTTGCGGTTGGTATGGAGGCAAACCGGCTGGCCTTGTTATTAGCCGTGCTGCACCGCCACGGTGGTTTGCAGATGGGTGGGCAGGACGTGTTCGTCAACGTGGTCGGCGGCGTCAAGGTACTGGAAACCAGCGCAGATTTGGCTTTATTGCTGGCGCTGGTCAGCAGCTTTCGTGACCGTGTTTTACCGAAAAACCTGGTGGTATTTGGCGAAGTTGGCCTCGGCGGTGAAATTCGCCCGGTGCCGTCGGGTCAGGAGCGGCTAAACGAAGCGGCCAAACACGGCTTCCAGCGCGCTATTGTGCCGCGCGCCAACTCGCCGAAACAAAAAATAGCCGGCATGGAAATTATAGGTGTCGATAAAGTCAGCGAAGCGCTGGAGGCGTTCGATTGAAACAGAAACGGGGAGTGTGCTGTGCGCACGCAGCTCGTTGCTTACAAGGTGGAGATTTAACCGCGTGGCAGCAATGCTAATTGGCGTGATTGCGCAACCAAACGGCCAGACTCGTCCCACACTTCGCCGTCTTCCTCCAGCATTCCACCGGTAATAAACCGGGTACTAAACCGGCAGCGCAGCCAGCCGGGTTCTGGCAGGCCACGTACATGGGCGGTGAGCTCTAGCGTTGGCGTCCAGGCTATCGGCAGGTTGGCGTTAAATACGGTGGGTGGGAATACATCGACCGCCAGCAACAGAGCGAAAGCATCGACAGGTTCGTCAATAAGCCGCAACCAGCCGCGAAACAGTGGCCGTCCGCTGGGCCGACCGCTGGCAAATTTTGCATCGTCAGGATGCAGGCGTAAATCGACGTGCGATAACATATTGGGCGCGAAGCCGTTTGAACCGGGCTGCAGACGAACACACTCGTCTGGTGGCGGCAGGTCGGGTGGCTCGGCATCGATACGTACCGGCCCTTCGATAGCCTCAAGATCGGTGAAACTGCCGAGCAGTTCTACCAGCGGTTTCTGCTGGGATGCTATTGTTGCGCGCACGGTGGCGAAGCGGCGGCCGGATTTAACGACAGTCGGGGTGATGCGAATCGGACCGGGACCCGCCGGCGACATGAAATGCGCAGTTAACGAAATCGCATGCGGGCGCTCGGCAGCGTCCGCCATTGCCCGTGCGGCGACTGTCATCAGATAACCGCCATTGGCGTTGCCGCCCACATCCCAACCGTCAACGACGTTAGCCGTGTAGGCATTTTCGATTGCCTTTACCGCTGTATCTGCTACAAAACTCATTGATTACGCTCCATTACTTTATCCACCCTTACGCCAATTTTTGATAGCGCACCCGCTTCGGCGCGGCGTCATCGCCCAGTCGCGCCTTGCGGTCTTCTTCGTAGCTCGTAAAATTACCTTCGTGCCAACCCACCTGACTATCGCCCTCGAAGGCGAGAATATGGGTTGCTACGCGGTCGAGAAACCAGCGGTCGTGCGAGATCACCATGATGCAGCCGGGGAATGCCAGTATGGCGTCTTCCAGAGCACGCAGGGTTTCCACGTCCAGGTCGTTGGTGGGCTCATCCAGCAAAATCACGTTGGCACCCTGTTTCAACAGTTTGGCCAGGTGCAGCCGGTTGCGCTCGCCGCCGGATAAATCTTTCACAAATTTTTGCTGATCGGAACCTTTAAAGTTAAAGCGCCCAACATAGGCCCGCGACGGGATTTCGTAAGTGCCGATTTGAAGAATATCCTGGCCGCCCGACAGCTCATCCCACACCGTATTGTCGCCATTCAGCGCGTCACGGCTTTGGTCTACGTAAGCCAGCTCAACCGTCGAGCCGATGTCGATTGTGCCGCTATCGGGCTGTTCCATGCCGGCAATCATTTTAAACAGGGTGGACTTGCCGGCGCCGTTACCGCCGATTACGCCGACGATGCTGCCGGGTGGCACGCTGAGCGACAGGTCATTAATCAGTAGCTTGTCGCCGTGTGATTTGCTGACACGGTTGAGTTCTATGACTTTGTCGCCCAACCTCGGGCCGGGTGGAATATAGATTTCCAGCGTTTCGTTACGTTGCTGGAATTCTTTTGAGTTGAGCTCATCGAAGCGTGCCAGCCGCGCCTTGCTTTTGCTTTGCCGGCCTTTAGGGTTGGCTCGCGCCCATTCCAGTTCGGCTTTGATGGATTTCTGATGCGCCGCCTGCTGTTTGTGTTCGGTCGCTAGTCGCTGTTCTTTAGCTTCCAGCCAGGCCGAATAATTGCCTTCGTAGGGAATGCCGCGGCCACGGTCCAGCTCCAGAATCCAGCCAGCGGCGTTGTCGAGAAAGTAGCGGTCGTGGGTGATGGCGACCACAGTGCCGGGAAAGTTTTGCAGAAATTGCTCCAGCCAGGCCACACTTTCGGCATCGAGATGGTTGGTTGGCTCGTCCAGCAGCAGCATATCCGGCGCTGCCAGCAATAAACGACAGAGGGCGACGCGGCGTTTTTCACCACCTGACAGGTTTTCAACCGCAGCGTCCCATGGCGGCAGGCGCAGGGCGTCGGCGGCCACGTCCAGCTTGTGCTCGATATTATGCGCGTCGCTGGTCTGAATGATACTTTCAAGCCGCGCCTGCTCGGCCGCCAGCGCGTCGAAATCGGCATCGGGTTCGGCGTAGGCGGCGTACAAGTCTTCCAGTGCCTGCAATGCCTGTTTGGCTTCTGCCAGGCCTTGCTCGACGTTGCCGCGCACGTCTTTGCTGTTGTCCAGCTGCGGTTCCTGCGGCAGATAACCGATTTTCAGATCGGCCAGGGGGCGCGCTTCGCCCTCTATTTCGGTGTCCAGTCCGGCCATGATTTTCAGCAGGGTCGACTTGCCGGAGCCGTTTAAGCCCAGCACGCCGATTTTGGCACCCGGGTAAAACGACAGTGAAATATCTTTCAAAATCTCGCGTTTAGGCGGCACTATCTTGCCGACGCGGTTCATGCTGTATACGTATTGAGCCATTAGTGTTCTCTAATAAGCAAAAATCCGCCGCAAGTTACTCAATCCTGCCGCGTCGCGCAACATCAAAACGGCGATTCTCTACTATACTGAATGATATTTGTACAAAGTGAAGGCTCCTTGTTGACTACACCAAGCCATCTTTCGTCAGAGCTAACGCCACAGCAAGATTCGAGCGTTTACCAGCTTATGGTAGAAGAGTCAGTCGTTCCAATGTGGTTGGTCGATCTGTCCGACGCGTATGCGCAAGATGAGCGTTGTCAGCTCGACGGCGTGCATGCGCTGGGCGTTGACGCAGTAGCGCGCGCAGCGCACATTCTGATGGCTAACCAGGCGGCGCTTGATTTGCTTGGTGCACCCTCGTTGGCTACGTTGAATAGTGCCCTGGTTGAACCAGGCTATGAGTGGCTGGCTCGGCAAATGATGCGCATACTAATCGCCATCGTAGAGGGTAAAAAGCAGCTGATGCTAGTAGAAAGCGTCGCTGACCTTACACTGCGGCAGGCCGACATGTGGTTTAGCGTTACACTGCCGGCCAGCGACGCGGCGCGTAAAATCGTTAGCGTTTGCGCACTTGAAGCTGCGTCACTGCAAACAACCCAGGCCGAGATTGCGGCAAACCACGACATCGACATCAGCAACGTAGAAGCCCGCCTGCGCATGGCGGCTAAAGTGTTTGAGAACAACGCCGACGGCATTTATATTCTCGACCCGCACGGCGCCATCGTGCAACTAAACAGCGCTCTGTGCCGCATCTGCATTTTCGAGGAGCAACATCTGCTTGGCCGCAAACCGGCAGGCCTGCTGATTCCAGCGGGCGAAAGTGACGCTCTGCACCAGCAAAACGTTGAGCATGCCCGGGAAAACGGCTACTGGCAGGGTGAACAACTCGCGCTGCGCAGTAGTGGCGAGATGTTTCACGTATTTGCCACCACAACCGTGGTGCGCTCCAGCAATGACGACATTCTGGCGACTATTTGCACGCTGCGCGATATTACCGAAAGCAAAAGTCATGAAGAGCGCATTCGCCATCTGGCGTTTTACGACGCGCTAACCGAGCTACCAAACCGCACGCTGTTTCAAGACAGGCTCGAACACGAACTGCAGCGCTGTGAGCGCGGCGACCAGACCGCCGCTTTACTGTTTCTTGATCTTGACCAGTTCAAGGCCATCAACGACTCGCTCGGCCACGCAGCCGGCGACCAATTACTGCGTGAGGTAGCCGAACGTCTTGGCGAACACGTGCGCGGTGACGATACTATTGCGCGTATGGGTGGCGATGAATTCACCATCATATTAAGTGGTCAACGCAGCCGGGAGCACGTGGTAGCGGCGGCGTCCAACGTGGCGCGCAAAATTGCCGCGCAGCTGAGCGAGCCCTTTTTTATCGAAGGCCAGGAAGTATTTACCAGCACCAGCATCGGTATCGCGCTGTACCCGGATGACGGCGAGAACTCATCCACGTTGTTACGCAACGGTGATACGGCAATGTACTTTGCCAAGCAGGCAGGCAAAAAGAATTACCAGTTTTACTCGCCCAGCATGAATGCGCATTCGGTCGAACAGCTGGCGTTTCAAAATAGTCTGCATCGCGCTGCAGTAGAGCAGGAATTTGAGCTGTATTATCAGCCGCAGTTTAGCTATCTCAGTCAAAAAATGGTGGGTGTCGAGTGCTTGCTGCGCTGGAGTAAAGCCGACGGCGTAGTGTTGCTGCCGAGCGAGTTCGTGCAGGTAGCAGAACAGTCAGGCGTCATTGTGCGCATCGGCGAGTGGATGATTCGCCGGGCGTTTGCACAAATGGTTGAGTGGCTCACCGCCGGGTTGGCGCTGGACCATATTTCGATCAATATTTCCGCGCGTCAATTTACGGACGAAAATTTGCTGCCCAGCATAGCCGCAGCGTTACATGACAGCGGTTTACCCGCCCGATGCGTAGAGCTTGAGCTTACTGAAAGCGTATTGATGGCGGACATTGAGCTGACGCTGCATACACTCGAACGCTTGAAGGCGATGGGCCTGCGCATTGCCATTGATAACTTTGGCACCGGTTATTCTTCTTTAAACTACTTGAAGGAATTGCCGGTAGATACACTCAAAATCGACCGCCACTTTGTGCAAAAGTTACCCGGCAGCAATGAAGATCAGCAAATCATTAACGTGATTTTTGCGCTGGCTCGAGGGTTTGATTTGGATATCGTCGCTGCAGGAGTGGAGACTGCCGCCCAATCTGACTATCTTGTTGGTCTCGGCTGCGAAGTTGCCCAAGGCTACCATTTCGCCCACCCGCAACAGGCATACGATCTAGAGCAGCTGCTGCGTGGCCATTGGAAAACTGGCGATCGAAAACCCTGAAGCGCTACGTAAAAAAAGCTGAAGCCGTTCAAAAAAAAGCTGAAGCTCTGCATTAAACAATGCCTCACAATGCTGCCGAGCGCCGCACATTGCTGTAGAATGCGCGCCTTTCTGTGCACGGTGGTGAGGGATTTTCATGTTCAGCAAACAGCAAAAAATTGCCGGTTTCGACGACGAAATCTGGCAGGCTATTGTCAATGAGCAACAGCGTCAGGAGCAGCATATTGAACTGATTGCGTCTGAGAACTACACCAGCCCGCGCGTACTTGAGGCGCAGGGTTCGGTGCTGACCAACAAGTATGCTGAAGGTTATCCCGGTAAGCGCTATTACGGTGGCTGCGAATTTGTCGACATAGCCGAGCAGCTGGCTATAGACCGCGCCAAGCAATTATTCGGCGCCCATTACGCCAACGTGCAGCCGCATTCGGGTTCGCAGGCGAACGCCGCTGTGTATCTGGCCTTACTACAACCGGGCGACACGATGCTGGGCATGAGCCTGGACGCCGGCGGCCACTTAACCCACGGTGCCAAACCCAATTTTTCCGGCAGGATGTATAACGCGGTGCAGTACGGCCTGAACGCTGACACAGGTGAAATCGACTATGCACAGGTCGAAGCGCTGGCGCACGAACACCAGCCGAAGATGATTGTGGCGGGCTTTTCCGCCTACTCAAAAATCATCGACTGGCAACGCTTTCGTGATATTGCCGACGCCGTCGGCGCGTATTTTCTGGTCGACATGGCGCATGTGGCGGGCCTGGTCGCCGCTGGTCTTTATCCGAATCCGGTTAATATCGCCGATGTCACCACGTCGACTACGCATAAAACGTTGCGCGGCCCGCGCGGCGGGGTGATTCTGGCGCGGGAAAATGCGGAGCTGCAGAAGAAATTTGACTCGGCGGTGTTCCCCGGCGGTCAAGGCGGACCGCTAATGCATGTGATTGCCGCCAAAGCCGTAGCCTTCAAGGAGGCGATGGAAGACGATTTCAAGACCTATCAGCAGCAAGTGGTCAAAAACGCGCAAACGCTGGCTGACGAACTGATCAAGCGCGATATCGACATCGTCTCCGGCGGCACCGAAAATCACCTCATGCTGGTTGACCTGATCAGCAAAGATATTACCGGCAAAGACGCCGACGCCGCGCTCGGGCGCGCCAATATCACCGTCAACAAGAACGCCGTACCCAACGATCCGCGCTCCCCGTTTGTCACCAGCGGTCTGCGTATCGGTACGCCGGCGGTCACCACGCGTGGTTTCAAAGAGCCGGAAATGCAGGCTATCGCCGGCTGGATTGCCGACATCATCATGGAGGTCGACAGCGAGCAACAAATTGCTAATGTGCGTGGGCAGGTTGAGGAGTTATGCGCTCGCTTTCCGGTATACGCCGACTAGCGCGGCCGTTGATTCCGCTGTAACGCCATGCGCTGCCCGTTTTGTTCGGCTGCTGAAACCAAGGTGATTGATTCGCGTCTGGTCACCGAAGGCGACCAGATTCGCCGCCGCCGTGAGTGCTTAAGCTGCGCCGAGCGCTTCACTACGTTTGAGACGGCTGAACTATTGATGCCGCGCATCGTCAAAAGCAACGATGTGCCGGAGCCGTTCAACGAAGACAAGCTGCGTGCTGGCATTTTAAAAGCGCTGGAGAAGCGCCCGGTGAGCGTTGAGGTAATTGACGCTGCCGTACATCATATCAAGCACAACTTACAGGCTATGGGTGAACGCGAAGTGCGCTCGCGCATATTGGGTGAGCTGGTGATGCAGCAACTGAAGGGTATCGATCAGGTTGCCTACGTGCGTTTTGCGTCGGTGTACCGCAGTTTTCAGGACCTCAACGAATTTCGTGAAGAAATTGACAAACTTACCAGTGAACCGCCCAAGCCGTAGGGTGGAATGAGTTACACCTCCCAGCAAGCGCAATTTATGGCACGTGCTATTCAGCTGGCGCGGCGCGGCTGGTATACCACCATGCCCAATCCGCGGGTCGGCTGTGTGTTGGTCAAAGATGGCGGTATTTGTGCAGAAGGGTGGCACGAAAAAGCCGGTGAAGCGCATGCGGAGGTAATTGCACTGCGTAACGCCGGCGCGTCGGCCAGGGGTGCTACGGCATACGTTACGCTGGAACCGTGCAATCACCACGGTCGTACAGGGCCTTGCAGTGCAGCGCTTGTCGCCGCCGGAGTGAGCGAGGTGTTTGTGGCGATGCAAGACCCCAACCCTATTGTTGCAGGCAGTGGCAGCGCTACCCTGCAAGCGGCTGGTATTGCTGTTAACTCCGGGCTATTGCAGCACGAAGCAGAGGCGCTAAACTCGGGCTATATACAGCGCATGCGCAGTGGCAGGCCGCGCGTGACCTGCAAACTGGCGATGAGTGTCGACGGCCGCACGGCCATGGCCAGCGGTGAAAGTCAGTGGATTACCGGCCCGGCGGCGCGTGCTGATGTGCAGCGCCTGCGCGCGCAAAGCTGCGCGATCCTGTCGGCAGTGAATACTGTGCTGGCCGACGAACCTTCTTTTACTGTGCGCGCCGCTGACTGGCAAGGCGACACCTTCGCAGGGCTGGGCGAGCGCCAGCCTCTGCGCGTAATCGTCGATACCCGGTTACGCACACCTGTAGATGCCAAGCTGCTGAAGCAACCCGGCACAACGCTTATCGTGACCTGCAAAGCGGCAGATCATGCTACAAAACAATTTGCCGGCGCAACTGAAGTCGTGCATCAGCCGGGCGACAGCATCGATCTCGATGCCGTGTTAGGGCTATTAGCGCAGCGTGAATGCAATGAGGTTTTACTGGAGTGCGGGCCCACATTGGCGGGCGCAATGCTGCAGGCGCAGCTTATTGATGAATTAGTGATTTATATGGCACCCACCTTACTCGGTAGTCAGGCTAACCCTTTGCTTGCGCTGCCGCTGCAGACAATGGCCGAACAGCAGCCGCTGCTGATCCATGATATGCGCGCCGTCGGGCACGACTGGCGCATCAGCGCGCGACCAAAGAGGACGTAGATATGTTCACCGGAATCATCCAAACCGTCGGTGCGGTCAAGCAACTACAAAAAACCGGCGGCGATGTGCGTTTGCACATCGGCTGTGACGCGCTCGACTTCGATAAGATTGCGCTGGGCGACAGTATTGCCGTTAACGGCGTGTGCTTAACTGTGGTGCAAAAAAGTGACGCTGGCTTTGCCGCCGACGTGTCGATTGAAACGCTTGAGCATACATCGCTTAAACAGCTCGCAGCTGCTGTGCCGGTGAACCTCGAATGTGCCGTTACCCCGGCTACTCCGCTAGGAGGTCATTTGGTCAGCGGTCATGTTGACGGCGTGGGTGAAATTGTTGCGCTGTATGAAGACGCGCGCAGCACGCGGTATGAGGTACAGGTGCCGGCAGAGCTGGCGAAGTATATTGCCAAGAAAGGCTCGGTCTGCATCGATGGCGTCAGTCTGACGGTAAACGCTGTCAACGGCGATCAGTTTGGCATTAACATTATTCCGCACACCAAACAGCATACGATTTTTGCAAATTACCGCAAGGGTTCGCTGGTTAATATCGAAGTTGATGTGATAGCACGCTACGTGGAGCGGTTGCTGCTGGGGGATAAGGCTGCGGTGAAGGGGTCGCAACTAAGCGTCGAGTTTCTTGCTGAACATGGGTTTGCCGGCAAGCATTGACAAGGGCGCTGGTGCTTGCAGTCAACTCGATCTGCACACTAGCTCTTACCAACACACTATGCCGAAACCCTAAGTCACCGACTTCAATTGTCCTGCCCCAGCGCCGTGTACCACCAGGCGATTTCTGCCCTGGGCTTTGGCTTGATACATGGCCTGATCGGCCGCGTGCAGCAGCGCGGCGCAATGCTGAAAAGGATTATTTTCGTCGAGGCTCGCCAGACCAGCTGAGATAGTGATTTGCAGCGCTTCGCCTGACTCGATAACAAGTTCTGTGTTACGAAAAGCCTGCACCACGCGTTGCCCCAATGCGCCGGCCGTGCGTGAGTCAACGCCCGGTAGAATGATCACGAACTCCTCGCCGCCGTAACGCGCCACCATGTCAGTGTCGCGCGTGGTGAGATCGAGCAGGCGGGTTGTATGGCACAATGCCTGGTCGCCAGCAGCGTGACCGTAGGTATCATTCAGCTGCTTAAAGCGGTCTAAATCGATAAAGATCAGGCTCAGCGGCCAATTGTGCTTGCGTGCCTCGTCAAATTCGTCGCGCAGTAAGGCATCCATGTAGCTGCGATTATAAGCGCCAGTCAGGCCATCGCGCTTGCTTTCGGCTTCCATCACATGCACGCGCTCACGAATTGAGTCCGTGACTTTTTGCGAATCATCCAACTGTTTGATGGCTTGCAGGCTGCGCGTTATCAGCACCTCCTTCGCTTCAGACAGCAATGCACCTATTTCAGCGTTTTCCAATAGCTGTATGTCGAACAGGTTTTCTATTTCCGGCAGCTCTATAGCCAACTGCTCGCCTATGCCGTCCATCCAGTCATCGGCCACAGACCAATACGTTTGCGCGCGTTGATTGGCGGCCTGCCATTGTTGGCCGGGTTCCTGCGGTAGCAGCATATCGGCGATAAAGCCCGAGACATTAACTGTTTGCAGCAGCGCGTGTTCGGCCTCGGTTGCCGCGGCAGGGTGGGCAAGGTGACTGGCACCAACCGCGTGTACCATAGGTTCCGGGAAGCGCCAACGTGCCAGTAACCAAGCGCCAATGTCGGCATGATCACTATTCAAGCGGTCTTTTTCGTACGCGATCAGTGCCTGGTGATCACGCTGCGTCAAAGGCTCTATGCCCCCGTAAAGGTCAGGGGTCGCCTGGTCGAGCGCCATGACGCCGATATCCTGCAACAGGGCGGCCAGAAAGCACTCTTCGCTGGCGGCTTTGCTGGTCGACTTCGCGATAATGCGGGCTGCGCTGGCCGCCAGCAATGAACGCCGCCAAAATAGCGTGAAGTCCAGCCCGTTTTTCTTACCGGAGCGTAGCGAACTAACCAGCGAAAAGCTTAGCGCTAATGTTAGCGTTGCATTCAGACCAAGCAGCAGTACCGCCTGACGCAAATTATCGCTTTGCCGACGCTGTCCATACAGTGGTGAATTAGCGATGCGCAGCAGCTTGCTGGTCAAGCCCGGGTCAAGGCCAACCGCATCGGCCACTTCGCCCATACCGGCGGTAGGATCTTGTGCCAGGTCAACAATGCGTGCAGCCGCTGCGGGTAAGCTCGGCAGATCGCGACAAGCCTCCAGCTTCTTTAACAGGCGTTCGTCCATCGAAAGAATTAACCTTGGGTTACTGTGAGTCGATTGATTGTTTTCAATTTGATTTTGATCATTCTCAGCCAAAAGTATAGGCACCGTTTATCATAATAGTTAATAAGTCGGCTTTGAGTGCGGCTTTTACACGAGAAAACCGGAAATAACTGATTTTTGCGATGTGTGTTTGGCAGCAGTTCAACAATTAGTCAGACTAATGGCAGCGTATACGCACGATTTATAGTATTTTGCGCTTGGATTTATAGCGCGTTGCGTGCTGTTTTATAGCGATTTGCACTAAAACGATAGCGTGTTTATCGCGAAGAGATCGATCGGAAAACTCTGGTTTGCGTTATAATAGCTCCACTGGTGGCAACACCATACCACTGTCTATCGCGACAGCGAGGCGCTCTTTAGAGCGCCTTCTTCGTTTCTGGCAGTATACTTTTTGCCCGCAGCCAGCAGTATTTATAGCCAACGCCTGACGCGCGCGCAGTAATTTTTGTAGTCATCACCAAACAATTCGCGCAACATTTCCTCCTCAGCCTGAATAAAGCGCGTTTGTATAATAACCATGAATAAGGGCACGACAATCAAACCCGCCATGCTGCCTAATAGTAATGCTGTGCCGAGCAATACCAGCGCCATGCCCAGATACATCGGATTGCGGGTATAGCGGTAGATACCGGTGGTGACCAGCGCGGTCACATTTTTGAAGGGCACCATGTCAGTACCGGCTTTCCTGAAGCCGCCGCCGGCCCAGACTGCCAGACCCAAGCCCAGTAAAATAGACGCAACGCCAAGGTAGCGTAACGCTGTTGGTGCTTGACTGTTCGGCGTAACAAAATGCTCTAGCGCAAACAGGGCCAGCAAACAAAGCAACAGCCAAACGGGTGGGTAAATCTTTCGTCTGGGCGAATCCATAAGCTTGTTCCAGCGCTTTCCAAAGCATGAGAGTCTAACAAACACCGGGTTTGCCAGGCACCTTGAATAAACATGTAGAAAACATAACTGGGCTAACAGCGCATTCGGGTTTAAGATAATGGCCGATTTATTAGCTGAGCAATACGCAATTTATGACCTCAATAGAAACCGTAGAAGGCGATTTTTCTGCAGGCGAGCATACCTTTGCTTTGGTGGCGTCGCGTTTTAATTCATTCGTCGTCGACAGTTTGGTAGCCGGCGCGATCGACACGCTGCGTCGGCACGGCGTGGCTGACAAGAACATCACACTATATAAAGCGCCCGGCGCCTATGAACTGCCGCTGCTGGCCAGCAAAGTTGCGGCCAGCAAACGCCACGACGCGATCATTGCTCTGGGCGCGGTGATACGCGGTGGTACGCCACATTTTGACTATGTTGCCGGCGAGTGTGTGAAAGGCTTATCGCAGGTCAGCCTGAACGCCAGCATGCCGGTCGCCTTTGGTGTGTTAACCGTCGATAGCATCGAGCAGGCGATAGAGCGCGCTGGCACCAAGGCCGGCAATAAGGGCAGCGAGGCCGCCGCCGGCACGCTGGAAATGCTAAACTTGCTGGCAAAAATCAAGACTGCTGATAGTCCCGACTAGTGTTTACCGCTGCGTCGGCCGCACGCATGCGCCGTCGCTAATGATATTCTTCGCGTTGTAATTCCCATGACTACACCACATCAGAATCGCATCGCCGGCCGCCGAAAGGCCAGGCACTATGCCATGCAGGCACTGTATAAATGGCATATGACTGCCCACGATGCGGCGCAAATTGAAGCAGAGTTTCTAACCGAATACGATATGGCGCGGGTCGACACCGAGTACTTTCATACCTTGGTGCACGGTGCCATTAGTAAAAGTGATCAACTCACGCCGCTATTTGTTGAGCATCTCGACAGGGAATTGAAAGATCTTGACCCGGTAGAACTTGCGTTGCTGCTACTTGGTGTCTTCGAACTGCTGGAAAGCATAGATGTGCCGTTTAAAGTGGTTATTAACGAGAACGTTAACCTGGCAAAAAAGTTCGGTGCCACCGACAGCCATAAATATATTAATGGCGTGCTCGACAAGGTGGCGCAAACGCTGCGTAAGGTCGAGGTTAGTGCAGGGTCTGGTATAAATGGCGCTGTCTGAGTTTGGCCTCATTCAGGATTATTTCGCCGACCTCGACCTGGGCTGTGCCCAGGTAATAAAAGGCGTGGGCGACGACTGCGCGCTGTTGGCCGCTCCCAAGCCCGGCTACCAGCTAGCACTGTCGACTGACACGCTGATTGGCGGCGTACATTTCCCCGGCCAGGCACCTGCTGATTGCCTCGCCGAGCGCGCCCTGGCGGTGAACCTTAGTGACTTGAATGCCATGGGTGCCGAGCCTTATGCGTTTACGCTGGCGATTACCTTGCCAACGGCTGACGCTGACTGGCTGGCAGGCTTCGCGCGCGGTTTGGGTAAGCAGGCGCTGGCCTACAATATTCCGTTGGTGGGCGGCGACACCACCCGCGGTCCGCTGGCTATCAACATCCATATCGTCGGCCAGGTGCCGCAGGGCCAGGCGCTGTTGCGCAGCGGTGCCAGTGTCGGTGACTCAATTTACGTGGCGGGAACCCTGGGTGACGCGGCTGCTGCGCTGCAGCTAATCAAAAGCGGCGACCTGGAGAATAGCGACGCGCCTTATTTGCTACAACGTTTCTATTGCCCCGAAATTGATTTCTCCCTTGGCGCGGCGCTACGTGGCATCGCTACTTCGGCGATTGACGTATCCGATGGCTTGCTCGCCGATCTCAGCCATATCTTAACAGCCAGCCGGGTAGGTGCAGTGATCAATGTTGACGACTTGCCGCAGTCGCCAGAATTACTGCGCGTTGGTGGCCGACAGCAGGCGCTGGACTGGGCGCTTGGCGGTGGCGATGATTATCGGCTGTGCTTTACCATGGCGGCTAAATACGCAAACGCGCTAAGTCGGCAAGGCTTTCAAATCGCTTGCATCGGTCATATAGTGGAGGGTGAGGGGCTGCGCTGCCAAACGGCGAATGGCGAAACGTTCCCGCCGGCACGCAGTGGCTATTTGCATTTTTGAATAAAACCACCTGGGGCGTTATCGCCGTAATCGCGGCTTTTGTTGCTCTGCAATTGTTCGCTGCAAGCGAACAGCCGCGCACTGACGCACCGTTTAGCGGTTGGGTGCGCTACGTTGTCGACGGCGATAGTCTGTATTTGCATGGTGTAAGAAAGCAAATTCGGCTGTGGGGCATCAACGCGCCCGAGCGCAACCAGCCTGATTACAAGCAAGCCACCAGCAAGCTGCGTTCATTGACGCTACACAAACGCCTGAACTGCTATCGGCAGGATACCGACAAATACGGCCGCACTGTAGCGCGCTGTGAAAACAACAACGGTGAAGACATTAGCCGCAGTATGTTAGAGAGTGGCAAGGCCATCGAGTACTGCTGGTTTTCCAAGGGATTTTACGGTAATTGTTGAGGCGAATACCTGGATGCTAGTGTGGCGTAACCCCAGCGGATAAAGCAGTTTTGCATTCCCGCGCCACCTTTGCATAATAGGCGGCTTTGCCGTTCGGCAAGCTACACATAAAATGAGTCAAACAATGAAAACATACGATATTTACGGTCTGGGTGCGGCACTGGTCGATACCGAAATTGAAGTCAGCGAAGATTTCCTAACCACGGCAAGCGTTGAGAAAGGTTTAATGATTCTGGTAGACGAGGAGCGCCAGCAGCAGTTAACCGAGCAGCTTAAAGGTCACTCCATCGCCTCGTGTCGTGCCAGCGGCGGATCGGCATGCAATAGCGTCATTGCCAATAGCTATTTTGGCGGCAAGTCGTTCTACTCGTGCAAAGTGGCGACAGACGAAAACGGCGATTTTTACCTCGATGATCTGGACCGCGCCGGAGTCGATTACAACCGCAATGCTAATCAGCAAGAGGGCGTTACCGGCAAATGTCTGGTTATGATTACGCCCGACGCCGAGCGCAGTATGAGTACGTTCCTGGGCATTAGCGAACTGCTGTCGGTTGCCGAACTGGACGAAGCCGCATTGCGTGATTCGCAGTATCTTTACGTCGAAGGCTACAGAGTAACATCACCCAGCAGCCGAGCCGCCGCTGTTAGAGCGCGCGAGATTGCGCAGCAACACGGCGTCAAAATGGCACTCAGCTTTTCCGACCCCGGCATGGTTGAGTTTTTTAAAGATGGCTTGGTGGAAATGTTAGGCGAACGCATTGACCTGGTTTTTTGTAACGAAGACGAGGCGCTGGGTTGGGGTAAAACCACAGACCTTAACGTCGCTATTGAAAGCATCAAGCAGGTCGCTGATACCTTCGCGATTACGTTGGGTGCGAAAGGCGCGGTGCTGTTCGACGGTGAAAAGCTGATAGAAATCGAACCGTATGTGGTTAAGGCGGTCGACACAAACGGCGCTGGTGATATGTTTGCTGGCGCTTTTTTGCACGGCTTAACGCGCGGCTTTTCATTTGAGCAGGCCGGCAAGTTCGCCAGCCGAGCGGCGGCGCAAGTGGTGTCAGACTTTGGTCCGCGCCTCAAGCCGGAATTGCACGCGCAAATTCTGGCAGAGTTCCAGTAAACCGCAATGGCCTACGCAAACGCGGCGCACTTAAAGTAGGGTGCGCCGTGCGCACGTCGAAAGTTCTCGGGGTCGCCCTGGTGCGCGCCCTACGAGTCATCCAAAACGCTGCGAACTGCGGCGCTCACAGTGAGAGTCTCACCGTTGGCAAATTCCAGGCTGACGTCAATGCTCTCCTGATCGCGCAGCTCGGGCTTAATGCCAATTAGCATCATATGGTAGCCGCCGGGTTCCAGCGCTGCACTAGCCTGTGCCGGAATTGCTATGCGCTCGACCTGGCGCATACGCATCATGCCATCGCTATGCGTATGTTGGTGTAGCTCCACTTTTTCGGCAGCCGGACTGCTGGCGCTTTGTAGCGCGTTGTCGGCCTCGCTGTTGTTTACAATCGTCATAAACGCGGCTGTCACATCGCGGTCGGCAACCGGCGCGCGCACGTAGGCATCGTCGACGCTGAGCGACGGCTTGGTACACGCTGTTGTCAGCACGGCAACCAGGACTAAAATGACGTAGTGTTTCAATGAACTGCTCCAGAATTGTTGGCGGGAATTGTCTGAGCCATATTTTGCCTCATTGTAGCCCTGTTTGTCCGCTGGCAACGCTACACTAAAGAGGCTAGTGGCGAATTTTCCGCGCTGCCGTGTGTCCAAATCCCCGAAGCTAGAAATGAGCTATTTATGAAATTATTTTTATCCCTATTGCTGCTGCTAAGCGTTATCAGCGCAAACGTTGACGCGCAGTTTGACGAGAAACCGTTAACGGCTAAAGATTTATTCAGCGCAGAGTCAAACAGCAGCGATTTTCTGCCGGTCGAAAAAGCTTATCGATTGCTAGTCACACCGCAAGCTGACAAACTGCTGCTGCAGTGGGATATCGCCGACGGCTACTACCTCTACAAAAGCCGCTTTGCAGCGGCGCTACAAAATGGCGAAGAGCTAACGCTGCAGTTGCCCGGGGGCATAGAAAAGCAGGATGAGTATTTCGGCGACGTCGAAGTGTTCTATCAGCAGGTTACGGCCGAACTGCCGCTGCCAGCCGACAGCAAAAACCTCGAGGTGCAGATTACATCACAGGGCTGCGCCGATGCAGGCCTCTGTTACCCGCCCTACACGCAGAGCTTCAAGATAGATTTTGCGAGCAATAGCGCGGTGCTGCTGGATAAGGCCAATGTTGATCAGCCTCCTTCGGCCCAGATGACTGCTGACTCATCAACACCGGTATCCACGGCAACCACCACCGCTGCGCCAACATCGTTCTGGCTGATGGCCCTGTTTGCCTTTTTGGGCGGCGCGATACTCAACCTTATGCCCTGCGTGTTTCCGATTCTGGCCCTCAAGGTGATGGGGCTGGTGCAGGCCAACGCCGAGTCGCCGGCGCAGCGGCGCCTGCACGGCTTCAGTTATACCGCTGGCGTATTGGTCAGTTTTCTTATCGTTGCCGGCTTGCTGCTGGGGCTGCGCTCTGCCGGTGCGGCCCTTGGCTGGGGGTTTCAGCTGCAGTCACCGTGGGTGGTCGCCGGCCTGATCTATTTGTTTTTTGTTCTCGGGCTGAGCTTATCGGGCTTCGTTGAGTTTGGCGGGCGCTGGGCTGGTGCCGGGCAGGGGCTGACCGAGAAAGGCGGCGCTGTAGGGTCGTTTTTCACCGGTGTACTGGCGGTGATTGTTGCCAGCCCCTGCACCGCCCCGTTTATGGGTGCCGCCATGGGCTTTGCGCTGGTGCAGCCTGTGCCGGTAGGGCTGGCAGTATTTTTGGCGTTGGGGCTGGGGATGGCCGCACCGTTCCTGCTATTGGTTAGCGTGCCGGCCCTGGCCAGATTATTACCGCGCCCCGGCGCCTGGATGAATACATTCAAGGAAATACTCGCATTTCCTTTATACGCCACAGTCGTATGGTTGCTGTGGGTTATTGGCCGTCAAACCGGTGCCGACGGCATGGCAGCAGTGCTGGGTGGGTGCCTGTTGCTGGTACTGGCGTTGTGGCTGTGGCGGCTGGGCAACATGCCGCCGCGTGCCGCTGCGGTGGCAGCAGGTTTGCTGGCGGCGGTTATTTTGGCCAGCCCGCTGCTGCACACGAGCAGCGCACGAGGCGGCTCTGACGAGGCCGCTTACAGCTCTGAGCGCGTGCTTGATCAGCGTACTGGCGGTAAGCCTGTGTTTGTCAACGTCACTGCAGACTGGTGTATTACCTGTCTGGCCAACGAGCGCGTTGCGCTATCGTCGAAGGCGGTCAAAGCGGCTTTTGCCAGCAATGAGGTAGCCTATCTAAAGGGCGACTGGACTAATAGCTCGCCGCATATTACTGCACTGTTGGCTGAGTACGGGCGCAGCGGCGTGCCCTTATATTTACTGTTTCCAGCTGACCCATCCGCGCCGGCGATTGTGCTGCCACAGTTGCTGACCCCGGGCATTGTCATCGATGCGCTGAATTCCCTATCCTCATCAGCACGCCCAGCTGAGCTGACTAGCTCTGGTTAGCATAAAGGGTGCACTATAAGATGTAAGGACTTTGCAGCCATTGCCGCGGCAATGCTGCGATATCGTCGCAACTCCTGCCGTAACGAAGAAAATTTAATCAGCTTTTCGTCCGAACTGCCTTGCTACCGCTCGCAAGCGTGGAAATGTTCAATATATTTCACGAAACAATACCAATTTGGTTGCGAAAATCCTCAAAATACTCAAAGATTGCCGCAATAAGAGTAAGCGTGTGTAAGCATGGCAAGCATTCTGGTGCTAAACGGCCCGAATTTGAACCTCCTTGGCAAACGGGAGCCCGGCATCTACGGCGCGGCTAACCTGGAGGCCATCAATCAACGCTTGCTGGCGCAGGCTGAAAGAGCGGGTTACACGTTGCGCTGCGAACAAAGCAACGCAGAGCATGAATTAATAGATCTGATTCATGCCGGCATGAGTGATGGCGGTGCAGCCGCCGCGCAAGATTGGATAATATTCAACCCGGCGGCGTTCACCCACACCAGCATTGCGCTACGCGACGCCTTGCTGGGCGTCGGCACACCGTTTTATGAAGTGCATTTGTCGAACGTACACGCGCGTGAGGCGTTCCGCTGGCATTCGTATTTTTCAGATATTGCCGTCGGAGTGATTTGTGGCTTGGGCGCTTACGGCTATGAATTAGCCTTAGCTGCCGCGATGCAGCGGCTGTCACAAACGCATCATTAACACAGAGATTAATAACATAGAGATTAATCCTTACTGAGAAGACAATACAATGGATATACGTAAAGTCAAAAAATTAATCGAACTGCTGGAAGAGTCCAATATTGATGAGTTGGAAATAAAGGAAGGCGAAGAATCGGTGCGCATCAGCCGCCATGCCAGTTCAGCAGCGCTGTTGGCTGCAGCCGCTCCAGCGGCGGCACCACTCGCCTCAATGCAGGTGGCAGCGCCCGCGCAGGAGGCCGCTACTGCAGCAAGCGCTGAACCGGAGTTGGCTGGCCACGTCATCCGCTCACCGATGGTGGGCACGTTCTATCGTTCACCGTCACCCGGCGCAGCGGCATTCGTCGAAGTGGGCCAACAAGTAAACGCCGGCGATGTCATTTGCATAGTTGAAGCCATGAAAATGATGAACCAAATCGAGGCTGACAAAGCCGGCGTCATAAAGGCTATTGTGGCGCAAGACGCCGAGCCGGTTGAATTTGATCAGCCATTGATCACCATAGGCTAAGGAACGGTCACGAAATAACTTACCGATCTTGCTTGGCTTTTTGTCCGTCTGCTACCTTGCGGTAACAGTTACATAGTTCGACTGTGCACCTGTTACCGCGCCCTGAAGACAAACAAAAACCGGGCGCAATGCCGTCAAGTTATTTCGTTGCCATTGCTAAGCTCCGCGCTACGCGAACAGGACAGCAAAAATGTTGGAAAAAGTCGTTATTGCAAACCGAGCTGAAATTGCGCTGCGCATACTACGCGCCTGTAAGGAGCTGGGTATTAAAACCGTGGCGGTGCATTCCAAGGTTGACGCCGATTTAATGCACGTACGGCTGGCCGATGAGTCGGTTTGTATAGGCCCTAATCCCTCATTGCACAGTTATTTGAATATTCCGGCTATTATCAGCGCCGCCGCTATTACCAATGCATCGGCCATTCATCCTGGCTATGGCTTTTTAGCCGAAAATGCCGATTTTGCCGAGCAGGTTGAAAGCAGCGGTTTTCGTTTTGTGGGCCCCACGGCGGATACTATTCGCCTGATGGGCGACAAAGTATCGGCGATCAAAGCTATGCGCGAAGCCGGCGTGCCGACTGTGCCTGGCTCGAACGGCCCGCTGGACAGCGACGGCGACCGCTCCATGGGTATCGCCCGCGATATTGGCTATCCGGTGATTATCAAAGCGGCCTCCGGTGGTGGCGGGCGCGGTATGCGCGTGGTACACGATGAATCGACGTTATTGAATTCAATCGATGTGACCCAGGCGGAGGCGAAGGCTGCGTTTGGCGACCCTACTGTTTATCTGGAAAAATATCTGCAAAACCCGCGGCACGTGGAGATTCAGGTACTTGCCGACGGCCAGGGGCATGCGGTGCATTTAGGCGACCGTGACTGCTCAATGCAACGTCGGCACCAAAAAGTGATTGAAGAAGCGCCTGCGCCCGACATTCCGGCCGGCGTGCGCGAGGAGGTAGCGCAGCGCTGCGTCCAAGCCTGTCTCGATATTAACTATCGCGGTGCAGGCACATTTGAATTCCTCTACGAGGACGAGCGCTTCTATTTTATTGAAATGAATACCCGCGTACAAGTTGAACATCCGGTCACGGAAATGGTCACCGGTATCGATATCGTGCGCGAGCAGTTATTGGTTGCTGATGGTCAGCCACTGTCAATCACGCAGGAAGACGTGGTCATCAAAGGGCATGCTGTCGAGTGTCGCATCAACGCCGAAGACCCGGTATCATTTCTGCCCTGTCCTGGCAAAATCAGCCATTATCATCCTCCGGGTGGCTTCGGCGTGCGGGTCGATTCACATCTCTACAGCGGCTATACCGTGCCGCCGTTCTATGATTCCCTGATCGCTAAAATCATCGCTTACGCCGATAGCCGCGAGGCCGCGCTGGTACGCATGCGATTTGCGCTGGAAGAAATGATCATAGACGGTATCAAAACCAATGCGAACCTGCACCAGCGACTGGTGGTCGACGAAGCCTTTCGCAAAGGTGGCGTTAATATTCACTATCTCGAGAAGAAACTCGGTCTCGACTAAGCCCTCCAACGTTATATGGAATGCCTGCAAGTCAGCATAGATGCTGTGCGCGACGACGTGCCGCTGATAGAGGCCGCCGTGCTGTCGCTCGGTGCGCTCTCCGTCAGCCTGGTGGATGCGGCCGACACGCCGTTGTATGAACCGGGCGTTGGCGAAACACCGCTGTGGCAGCAAGTGATTGTGCGCGCCTTGTTCGACGCCAACCGCAATGCCTCGCAGCTGCTTGCTGACCTTGATGCAGCTGCCGACAAAATCGTGCCGACTGACTGCCGCGTAGAGTTGCTTGAAGACAAGGACTGGCTGCGCAGCTGGATGGACGCCTATGAACCGCTGCAATTCGGTGAACGATTGTGGATTTGTCCAAGTTGGAAACCCATTCCGGCGCAGTGTCGTGTGCCGCTGCGGCTTGATCCTGGTTTGGCGTTTGGCACCGGCACACACCCAACTACTGCGCTCTGCCTGGAGTGGCTGGACACGCAGCAGTGTGCCGGTAAAACGGTAATCGACTACGGCTGCGGGTCAGGCATACTGGCATTGGCCGCCGCCCTGCTCGGTGCCGCTGAGGTGCATGCGATTGACAACGATCCGCAGGCGCTGCTCGCGACGCAAGACAATGCCGAGCGTAATGACGTGGGCGTCAAGGTCAATATCATTGCGGCCGGCGAGCCCGCATCGCTGTCGCTACACGCGGATATCCTTATTGCCAATATCCTCGCCGCACCGCTGATCGAGCTTGCGCCGTTATTGCAGTTACTGTTGGCACCTAATGGTGTGTTGCTGTTGTCAGGCTTGCTGGCGAGCCAGGTAGACGCAGTCCAACGCGCTTATGCTGATACAATTGTATTTACAGAGCCGGTAATGCGGCAGGGGTGGGTGCGACTGGAGGGTCGAAAACTAGTGTATCCAAGCAGGCCAGATTAATGGGCGATACCGTAACCCGATGCCCTAGCTGTGCAACCAGCTTTCGAGTCAGTGAAGCACAGCTAAACATCGCTGGCGGCCGGGTGCGCTGCGGCAAGTGCATGCATGTCTTTAGCGCGCTGGAGCATGGAGTCGCGCCAACCCCTTTGACATCAGAGCCAGTGTCTGCGCCGGACCAGAAAGAGGAATTAGGGTCGAAACCAAAGCCAGAACTGGGTCTGGAACATGAGCGAGAGTTAGAGCCAGAAACAGAACCAGAGCCAGAACCAGAACCAGAGTCAGAACCAGAGTCAGAACCAGAGTCAGAACCAGAGTCAGAACCAGAGTCAGAGTCAGAGCCAAGGTCTGAGTCAGAACCAGGGCCTGAGCCAGAAAGACCCTCGCCAGCTTCAGATTCAGCCGCTGAGCCAGTGCCGGCCCGGCCCGCATCCACATTCAGTATTTTCCCACCTGATGAAGGCGAAGAAGATCCGTGGTACGGCATTGGCGAAGAGCCAGTCGAATTGGTGCAAGCCGAACTTGAGCAGGAATCAGAACAGGCTGATTCAGCTGATGCTGCACTCGCCGACGACGAGTTCAGCGACTTTGAACTGGATGATGTTGAGTCCGTCGATTTTAATTTGGATGATGGCGAGCGCAGCGGTGGCGAAGCTGATGCGCCAGTCGACCAGCTCGACGAGGCCGCGCTTGATGACGAAGATTTGCTGTTTGACGATCTGGGCCCGCGACGGGAAAAAGATGTTGTAGCAGAGGAGGCTCTGCGCAGAGAGGCACTGCAAAACAGTGAATTCGATGAGTCTTTTTTTGACAGTCTAAATGACACCGAGTTAGAAGAGGATGAAGAGACGCGGCTGGCTCTGCCGCCGCTGAGGCCGCAACACGAGCGGGCTAACGTCGACCCCGACGCCGATACTGTACTGTGGAACGTGGCACCGGCAGCGCCGAAAGCGCGCGACCAGGACAGTGACACGCGCTGGGCGTTGGAAATGATCGACGGCCTGCATGCTGGCCAGGATGAAACGGTCGCTGCAGCGCGGTCGATAAACGATGATTTTGCCTTCGATGACGCTACCCAGCTCGATTCGTTTAACGTTAGCGGTGATATCGACCGTCAGTTTGATAGTCTTGGCGGCTTTGCCGACGACTATGGCCAACCTGATGACTACTATGCTGGTGATTTTGACGATGCACGCCGCGGCGGTTGGTTCTGGGTAGTCGGTAGCGTGCTGCTGGCGCTGCTTCTCGCGGGGCAATACGTGGTGTTTAATTTCGACAAACTAGCGACCGACGAGCGCTTTCGGCCGGCGTTGGAGCGCGTGTGCGCAAGTCTGGCCTGTGAGCTGCCGGTACTGGAAGACCTGAATAAAATTTCTTCAGAGAAGCTGGTCGTGCGCAGCCACCCCGACAAAAGCGATGCGCTGATGGTCGACGTTATCATTACCAATCGAGCCAAGTTCGCGCAGCCTTTTCCTGCGCTTGAGCTTACCTTTTCGGATTTACGCGGTAAGGTCGTTGCGACCCAGAGTTTCTATCCCAGTGAATATCTGCATGGTGAACTCCGCGGTATGACCTTAATGCCGAGTAAAAGCCCCATTCACCTGGAGCTGGACATTGACGACCCCGGTACAGCCGCCATTAATTACAAGCTGACATTGGTTAAAGGCTATGATTAAAGCCGCGCAGCTGCCAACAATATTAGCTGGTACGCCAAGGTTTTTCTGCTTGGCACCGCTGAATGCCGTTCCAGACGGCTGGGTGCAATGTGATACAGCGCACAAAATCGAAGATTGTTACATTGAATATTGGGGGCTTTGAACTCAATAATCCGGTGCTATTGGCACCGATGGCGGGCGTCACCGACCTGCCATTTCGCCGCCTGTGCCATCGCATGGGAGCGGGCATGGTGGTCGGTGAAATGCTCACCTCCGACACGAAATTGTGGTCTACGCCGAAGTCGCAGCGGCGCCTCAGTTTTTCTGAAGAGATAGCACCGCGAGCGATTCAAATTGCCGGCGCCGACCCGGATTTTATGGCCAATGCCGCCTGCGAGGCAGAGAAACTCGGGGCTCAGATCATTGATATTAATATGGGATGCCCTGCGAAAAAGGTCTGCAACAAAGCCGCAGGATCGGCATTATTAAAGGACGAAAAGCTGGTCGACAGCATTCTTCGCAGCGTCACGCAGGCGGTATCAGTGCCTGTCACTCTGAAGATCCGTACCGGTTGGAGTGCCCAGCAGCGCAACGGTTTGAACGTCGCCCTGATTGCCGAACAGCATGGCATTGCAGCCCTGACAGTGCACGGTAGAACGCGCGCCTGTCGATATGACAGCGCCGCAGAATACGATACTATTGCTGCAATTAAACAGCGCGTCGGCATGCCCGTCATAGCGAATGGTGATATAAGCAGTGCGTCAAAAGCATTGGAAGTTATAGCTCTAACAAAAGCCGATGGCGTCATGATCGGACGCGCCGCGCTGGGGCGGCCATGGGTCATTCGGCAAATAGCTGAGTTCTTGAAAAATGGTATACAATTGCCCGAGCCGAGTGTAAAAAGCATAAACAAAATCATGCTTGAGCATGTTGTCGCGCTGCATGATTTCTATGGTGAGTTCACAGGGTTACGAGTAGCGCGCAAACATGTAGGATGGTATCTACAAAACGCGAAGAAGGACGAGTGCTCAGGGGCAAAAGAGTTTCGCAAGGCATTCAACAGGGTTGACTCGGCACAACAACAAATAACAATGCTGAATATTTTTTTTGACAATTTTATGAGTGGAGGGGATATAGCAGCATGACTACACCTGATTACATGGACGAGCAATCCAACCATGAAGAAACGCTGACACCGGCACCGGTAGTGAGCGATTCGGACAAAGTAAAGCAGTTTTTAACAGAGGCACCGGTTGCGCATGCGCAAACCCTGCGCGACAGCGTTGAGGTAGCGATGAGCAATTACTTCTCTCATCTGGACGGCCAGCAGGTCTCTGACGTGTATCAAATGGTGTTGTCAGAAGTTGAAGCGCCCTTGCTGGAAGCGGTAATGAAATACACACGCAATAATCAAACCAAGGCGTCAGTGATGCTGGGTTTAAATCGTGGAACCTTGCGTAAAAAGCTGAAGCAATACGGCTTATTGTAAACTGCGGTGCAACCCTTTGTTGGGGTTGGTGCCATAAGAGCTTGACTAGAAAGGGGTGCTTTGCCACCCCTTTTTCTGTCTAACTCGAAAGGCAAGGCGCAATCGATATAGCTCTGCAAATCGCAGCAGGGTCTACACAGCCCGCTTCTGTGCAGCGCGGCTCTCAATTATTTACAGCGGAAAATTTGCCACCCCATGACCGACAACACACAGCTGACCGACAACGTGCAACGCATCAAAATTGAACGCGCGCTATTAAGCGTATCCGATAAAACCGGCATTGTAGAGTTTGCCCGCAGTCTTTTAAACCACGGTATCGAACTGCTGTCTACCGGCGGCACCTACCGTCTGTTGCTTGACAACAATCTCGCCGTTACCGAAGTGGCCGACTACACTGGCTTCCCCGAGATGATGGACGGCCGCGTAAAAACGCTGCACCCCAAAATTCACGGCGGCATTCTCGGTCGCCGCGATCAGGACGGCGCGGTCATGCAGCAGCACGGCATTCAGGCGATTGATTTGGTAGTCGTCAATCTTTACCCCTTTGCGGCAACCGTGGCGCGCCCTGACTGTGACCTCGCGCTGGCGATCGAGAATATCGATATCGGCGGGCCGACTATGCTGCGGGCGGCGGCAAAAAACAATCGCTTTGTCGCCACCGTGGTGAAGACGGAGGATTATGCGCTACTCAGCGCTGAGCTAGCGCAATATGATGGTAGTGTTAGTGCGGAACTACGCTTCGACCTGGCGGTGAAGACATTTGAACACACTGCTGCCTATGATGCTGCCGTTGCTAATTATCTTGGTGGCCGAGTAGAGCGGGGCAGCGAGCAGTTTCCGCGCACCTTCAGCGTCCAGTTCAACAAAGCGCAAGATATGCGCTATGGCGAAAATCCACACCAAAAGGCGGCGTTCTATGTAGAGAGCGAAGTGCGCGAAGCCAGCGTTGCGCGCGCCGAACAGTTGCAGGGTAAAGAACTCTCTTACAATAACGTGGCCGATACCGACGCGGCTCTGGAATGCGTTAAGCAGTTCGACCAGCCCGCTTGCGTCATAGTCAAACACGCCAACCCTTGTGGCGTGGCGGTAGCGGGTGATATTGCCACAGCTTATGATCTTGCTTTCGCGACCGATCCTACGTCTGCGTTTGGCGGCATTATCGCCTTTAACCAGGTGTTAGATGCGGTAACTGCCAAGGCGATCGTCGCCCGCCAGTTTGTTGAGGTAATCATCGCGCCTGATATCACTGCCGACGCGCTTAACGTGCTGGCCGGCAAGAAAAACATTCGCGCACTGCGCTGCGGCGCGCTCCCTGACACTGCGCTAGCGGGGCTGGACTATAAGCGCGTGGTAGGCGGGCTGCTGCTGCAAGATCGTGATTTGAGCAGCGTGCAGGCGTCTGACCTGAAAGTTGTAACCGAACGCGCGCCCAGCGAGGTTGAAATGCAGGACCTGCTGTTTTGCTGGCAGGTGGCTAAATTCGTCAAGTCGAATGCCATCGTCTACGCTCGCAATCGCCAAACTATTGGTGTCGGTGCCGGCCAAATGAGTCGCGTCTATAGTGCCAAAATTGCCGGCATCAAAGCCGCCGATGAAAACTTGCAGGTTGCCGGTTCAGTGATGGCTTCCGATGCGTTCTTCCCGTTTCGTGATGGCATCGACGCTGCTGCTGAGGCGGGCATCACGGCCGTCATCCAACCCGGCGGTTCGATGCGCGATCAGGAAGTGATAGACGCCGCCAACGAGGCAGGCATGGCCATGGTATTCACCGGCATGCGGCATTTCCGCCATTGATCGATTCTTCTGAGATTGTAGCTATGCAGATACTCGTTATTGGCGGTGGTGGTCGCGAACACGCCATCGCGTGGAAGCTGGCGCAATCTGCGCGCGTAGAAAAAGTCTATGTCGCGCCCGGTAATGCCGGCACAGCGTTGGAGGAGGGTGTGGAAAATGTCGCACTTGATCCCATGGACTTCGCAGGACAACTACAATTCATCGACGCACACGCTATTGCGTTGACCGTGGTGGGCCCGGAAGCGCCGCTGGTGGCTGGCATTGTCGACTACTACAGCGAGCATGGTCAGCCATGCTTCGGCCCCAGTCGCGGAGCCGCTCAGTTAGAGGGCTCGAAAGCCTTTAGCAAGCATTTTCTGGCGCGGCACGCTATTCCTACCGCGAGCTACGAGGTCTTTATCGAAACCGCCGCGGCGCTTGCTTATCTGCAAACGGTCAGTCTGCCGATCGTCATTAAAGCCGATGGTTTGGCTGCGGGCAAAGGTGTCATCATCGCGCCAACGCTTACAGAGGCTCAGTCGGCGGTGACTGATATGCTCGCCGGCAACAGCTTCGGCGATGCCGGTCGACGCGTTGTCATCGAAGAGTTTATGCAGGGTGAAGAGGCCAGCTTTATTGTGATGGTTGACGGCGAGCACATCCTGCCGCTTGCAAGCTCGCAAGACCACAAAGCGCGTGATGACGGTGATCGCGGGCCTAACACTGGCGGTATGGGGGCTTACTCGCCGGCAGCGGTCGTAAGCGACAGCGTGCATGAGCATATTATGCGCGACATCGTGCAGCCAACGGTGGAAGGGATGGCCGCTGAGGGGAATCGTTATATCGGCTTTTTGTATGTTGGTTTGATGATTGATGCGCAGGGGAATGGCAAGGTAGTGGAATACAACTGCCGCTTCGGTGATCCGGAGACGCAGCCGGTATTGCTGCGTTTGCAGTCGGATTTTACTGACCTTATCGAAGCAGCCTTAGCCGGTCAGCTGCAGAACTACAGCGCTGAATGGGATTCGCGTGTGTCAGTCGGGGTGGTGATGGCTGCCGGCGGCTATCCGAACAGTTACAGTAAAGGCGATGTTATCTCCGGGCTGGACGACGTTGATGCGGATGTCAAAGTATTTCACGCCGGTACCCGACGCGACGGCGGTAACACGGTGACTAATGGTGGGCGCGTACTGTGCGTAACCGCGCTTGCCGATAGCGTTCACGCCGCACAGCACAGGTGTTATGACAACGTCTGCAGAATCACCTGGCAAAACGCATACTACCGAACAGATATTGGCTATCGCGCAATTGCGCGTGAGGGTTAAGTTGGTGCGCCTCCGAGAACGCGCACTGGCAAACCATTCGCGACTAAAGTCGCGAACGATCAGCGTTGAAACTCCACTTCCGGATGGCAGCTAAGGAATGGGAACGAAATAACTTGATGTTATTGCGCCGGATTTTTGTTCGTCTTCAAGGCGTGGTAACAGGCGCATAGTCGAACTATGTA
>RCMY010000586.1_pt1 | contig 34245 bp, 36 predicted proteins | sample 2041341 | NCBI WGS metagenome assembly RCMY01 (sample SAMN09708234, study PRJNA481090) | Marine sediment metagenome, whole genome shotgun sequencing project. | reverse complement strand
TTAGGAATCTGATGCTCTATCCGACTGAGCTACGGGCGCGTAGTGATTGCGGGTTTAGCTACATTAGGAAGCACGCACCAGAATCAATTTTTGGAGCCTGGTGGTAAAACCGGCAGAGGCAGAGATAGTGCTGCGATGCCCTCTTCCGCCAAATCGGCGACTTCTTCTTGTGACGCGGTACCGTGAATGGGTATTTCATAGGCGTCACCATAATGGATGTCGCGCGCTCTATCAGCAAATTTATCGCCGACCCATTGCGAATTGGCGAGAAGCTTTTCCTGGGCCTTGGCCAATTTGCCGATCATTTCCTGATATTCGACAGGCACGGCTACATCGTTGCTCACCGGCTTGACCGCCTGGGCGCCGGACCGATTCTCGGTTGATTTAGCTGTAACGACTTCCTGATTGCCTTTCCTACCCACATTGGGGGCCATGGCGGCCTTTGTAATATTGGTGCTGCCGCAAACCGGGCAGTCCAGCAATCCGCGAGTCTGTTGCTCTGCATATTCTTTCGAGGATCCGAACCAGCCTTCGAATCGATGCTCCCTGTCCGCGCAGATCAAGTCGAAAATTATCCTGTTGTTGTTGCCGGTGCTTCGAACCGTTTGCGATTGGCAACAGCGGGAACCCGCGCACGCACCTCCTGCACTTTCTTCAAATTCAGGTCGCAGAAATCAATCCCGTTCCCCTCACCCATGTCGAGCAATATTTCACCCCAAGGATCGACCACCATCGAGTGGCCATAGGTTGAACGGCCATCCTCGTGCCCGCCATATTGGGCTGCCGCCACGACAAAGGCTCCTGCTTCGATTGCGCGTGCGCGCAGCAATATGTTCCAATGGGCTTTTCCGGTCGGAACCGTAAAGGCGGCCGGAATGGACAAAATGTCGGCACCGGCATTGGTCAAGGCTTCGTATAGCCCGGAAAAACGGACATCATAGCAGATGGACAATCCCAGCATTGCATCGGGGATCGCCGCTACGACGGCTTTGTGACCACCTGAATATGCGGAGGATTCCCGTAGCGATTCATCCGGACCAAGATCAACATCAAACAGATGAATCTTGTCATAGCGCGCAGTAATTTCGCCGTCAGGATTAATCAGGAAGGAGCGATTGACCCATTTCTCTGCCGGATCGTCGGACGTTTTCACCGCAAGAGAGCCAAGCTGCACCCATATACGGGCCTTTTTGGCTTCTGACCGGGCCGTCGACAGAACGACGTCATCCGCTTCGTTCCGGATCACTCTGGCCGCTCGCGACCGATCCCGATCCAGCAACCCGCTCATCTCTGGCGTGAATATCAGCGCTGCCCCCCCCGTCGCAGCTTCGGCAACAAACATAGAGAGTTGTCTGGCATTTTCATCCGGATCAATACCACTGCACATCTGGGCAAGAGCGATTTTCAAAACAAATCAGCTTGCCAGAAGCACATCGAGTTCACCGGACCGGTCCAATGCGGCAAGTTCGTCCGAACCTCCGATATGGCGGTCATCGATAAATATTTGCGGAACCGTCATACTGCCACCCGACCGCTGGATCATTTCCTCGCGTTTCTTGCCGCCCATGGTGATGTCAGTCTCCTCGAAACTCACATTCTTCCTTTTCAGCAAGGCCTTGGCCCGGAAGCAGAAACCGCAGGTAAACTTTGTATATATTTCAACTTTCGACATTTTTCGATCTTTCTACCATCGGTCTGCAAATGGGCTGTCAGCGGAAGGAATTCAAGCGATCCTGCTCTGCTCCACAATCTAGCCATTTTCGAAGTCGCTTATAACCCGAGCCCAGCAGAAAACGAGCACTTGTTCGGCCCCGGCCTTTTTGAGCAGCCGCGCACAGGCATTACTGGTCGAACCGCTCGTGTAAACATCGTCGACCAACAAAACCGACTTGCCGGCCAGGCTTGATTGCGCATCACCCCGAAGTGCAAAGGCCGCATCAACCGTCCTTCGTCGCTGTTTACCGGTCATGCCTCGCAACGGAGGGGTAGCCTTACGACGAAAAATGGCGTTGTAATTCATCCCGATGCCGGTGCCTCGGGCGAGCTCTCTTCCAATCAGCACCGACTGGTTGAATCCGCGGTGCCACAAGCGCGATCGGTGTAGTGGCACCGGAACGATGGTCGCGTTATCGGAACATCCTTTCACGAATTTTTGCAGATGCTCAGCGATCAGTCTTGCGAGCCCCAACCGGGTCCCGTACTTCAAGCGCATCGCGATCAGCGAACTCCGGTCACTATATCGCACCACAGCCCGGACCCCGTCGTGGATCGGCGGATCTGTGAGACATTTTACGCAAAGACTATCGTCGGGGCCGTCGAAGGCTAGAGGTATTCCGCAAGCCGCGCACCATGGCATTGCGAGAAAATCCAGTTGTCGCCAGCAAGACAGACAGAACCGGTTATCTGCTTCCACCGTGACACCACATACCGGACATCTTGGCGGCAAGGCAAAATCGATCAATGGTTGAAAAATGGCTGGCAACGGCATTTGATCTTTCTATCCAGCGCTCCTAAAGCCACAAGGCCTTATGACCGATACAGTCAATGTTCCCGAAGTTTTTAACCGCAAACGCAGGCGTATCGTCCGTGATCGCGCCTATGCGCGAGCAAATGGCGACGATTTTCTAGCACAGTTCATGGCGGAGGAAATTCTGGAACGTCTGGACGTGATCAAGCGCTCATTTCGGCGAGCGCTGATAATCGGGCTACCTGCGGAACGGCTTGGAAGGGAGCTACAAGCGCGTGGCATGCAGGTGGTTTTCGCCGACTCCAGCGCCCGGGTTACAAAAGCACTCGGCGGAGTAATATGCGATGATGATCGTTTGCCTTTCGCTGATCACAGCTTTGACTTGATTATCAATATAGGCTCCCTGGATACCGTCAATGATCTGCCCGGTGCGCTGGTTCTGTTCCGGAGGATATTGATTCCGGACGGATTGTTATTGGCCGCCTTGATCAGCGCCGAAAGCTTCCCGTCGCTCAAATCCGTGATCATGGAGGCCGAGGGCGACCGGGTTTCCGCGCATATCCATCCGCAGATCGATGTGCGCACCGCTGGCGACCTCATGGCGCGGGCAGGTCTGGCTATGCCGGTGGCTGACAGCGACAACTTGCGCCTGAAATATTCAAGCCTTCGACGTTTGATTTCCGACATCAGAGACGTGGGAGGCAGCAATATCATGACCGGCGGCATCACTGCTATAGGCCGGGATATCCACAAAAGGATTCATTCGATATTCGCAGCGCAAGCCGGAGGGGATGGAAAATTCTCTGAAAGCGTCGCTATATTGTATCTTTGCGCATGGGCATCTCACCCGGACCAACCAAAACCAGCGAAGCGCGGAAGCGGACAGGTATCTCTCACCACCACGCTTTCTCAGGGTAGCAAGAACTGAGCGAATAATTAATCCGGAATCCGAAGGACGTTAGACAGCATTCGGACCAATGGACCATCTGCCGGCGGCATCGGAAGATCCTGGATTGCCTCTACCGACAACCATTGCAGATCTAGCGACTCCGGACTCTGGACATGTCCTGCCCATTTGCGACATATATATAGAAGGAGGACCAAATGCTGCTCGTCCAGAGCTTCGCTGGCGAAGGCAACGGGCTCGATATCAGGCTCTTTGATGCTGATGCCCAGTTCTTCATTCAACTCGCGAATCAGAGCGGCTTCCGGAGTTTCCCCCGACTCAACCTTGCCTCCCGGGAACTCCCAGAGGCCGGCCATCGGCTTGCCTTCCGGTCTCTTTTGCACGAGAACTCTGCCATTCTGGTCAATCAGGGCGGCGGCTGTGACAAATAGATATGTCGGATTTTTTTCCATATTTTTGTGCGATGTAAGGATTTTGTTAATCCATTTCTGTGAAACCGGTCTTGTTCACGACTTAGCAGAACTTTATCCGCGTTGAGAGAGACATGATTGAAATTTTTAAAAAATTATATCTTTCTGACAAGGGTGCGACGGCTGTTGAATATGGTTTGATACTGGCTCTCATCGCGCTGACAGCGATTGTTGCGATTACCGGTGTTGCCAACCAAACCGTAAACATGTGGAGCGATGTTGCCACTCAGGTAACTGAAGTTTCATAAAAGCTTTCGCACTTAATCTTTTGGTAAGGTTTCTACTCTAGGCTGCTGAATATTGGACATAAAATATGTTCGATTGGGTAAGTGAAGTTTGTCAAATCTAGGAGACCAGACATGAAACTCGTACGTAAAATGTTTAAGAATGAAGAAGGCGCAACGGCTATTGAATATGGCCTGATTGCTGCTTTGATCGCTGTTGCAGCAATCGTTGCAATGGGTCAATTGGGTAACACCCTTAGCAACACCTTCACCGACGTCGAAACCTCGATGGCTGGTTAATCTTCGGATTATTTATAAAAAGAGGACGGCAGCCTTCCGGCTGCCGTCTTTTTTTATGTCCGATACAATCAATAAGTTATGATTTTTACCTTCTGGCCAGCCCGCAACCCGTCCGTCGCGCGCAAACGGTTGAGCACCAGGAAGCGATCCTGCTGGTAAGCTGAATAGGCCATTCGCGAAGACAGGCTTGAAATCGTGTCTCCGCTTTTTACGGTCACAACATCGACCTTACGTGGCCTGATTCCGGCCGCTTCAGTTGCAGAAAGCCTGACAACACTCTGATACATTGGTGAAAAAACCGAAGCGCTTCCGGCCGGAGCAATAGTGGCGAAATGATAGGCGCTGTTTTTCGAAAACTCATAGGCAAAGACAGTCACGTCAACCTGGCCATTATTACTATCGACCCGTGCCATCGCATAAGATGCCGGCAAGCCGTTCACCGTTGTTCTTTCGATAGCACCATGAGAAATGGATTTGCCTTTGCCCACAAGGCTTTTGAAAGCCGCATCAATATAGGAGGCCATATTGCCGTTGTACGCGGCAGTCGTAAATTGCCCCTGCCCACTCGACCCAGTGATTGAGACTGCGCGCGCTCCGTTTTGCATGGAGAAACCGCTTGGAACACTAAATTTCAGCTTCATGTCCGGATGCAGGAAGCTATTTCCTTCGATCACCCCTTGCTTGGGATCATCTCCATATAAGATTCCATCCAGTTTTTGCAGAAACCGATCCCGATTGCGAACACCGCCCGATCCTACCAATTTGCCAGCGTTTGTCGCTGCGCGCGATACCCTGCGCGCTGGATCCGGGTGTGTGCTCGCCCATTCAGGTGCGCTGCGGGCGTCGCGACCCGCCGCTCGAACATCGATCGCTGATTGTGCCGCCAGCGAATATAGCATCGATGACAGCGCCTGTGGATCGTAGCCTGCCGAACCCAGATAGCGAATTCCCAGATCGTCAGCTTCATATTCCTGTTTGCGCGAATATTTAAGTGTCAGCAACTGGCTGCCTGTGCCGAAAACTTCCTGTCCGATTCGTCCGATAGCCGAATCGCCCAACAGAACTTGGGACCCTATTTGACCCAAAATGCCCAAAATGCTGTTGCGCGTTGCCGCCTTTTGCCGTTTTGCGCTATGTCTCGCAGCAACATGGCCGACTTCATGGCCCAGAACACCAGCCATCTCCGCTTCATCATTCATCAGCGCCATCAATTGCCGCGTGAGATAAACATATCCTCCCGGAATGGCAAAAGCGTTGTTCGCGGGGCTGTTGAGTAGTGTCACGGTAAAGTCGCTGCGAGCGTTCCCGAGGCCCGATTGCACCGCAATATTTTGCCCCACTTCCACGACATAGGCAACCTGCGGGCCCATATATGCACCGCCAAACTCCTCGAGCAACTGCGGATGGGCTTCCGCCCCTTTCTGTTTTTCCGCTGCAGATATGGAACGGGCTTCTCCCGACTGACTTCCTGCCGACTCGACCGCGCCGGCATCGGCTCCACTGCCGGTGCACGCCACCAGTGTAATAATTGCAGCGGCACTCATCAGCCGTGTCGTCAGTCGTGTTGAAAATTGTCTCATATCAAGCTCCTCATTGTCGCACTGTATAAGAACGGATCAACGGATAAAGGGTTCCACATGTAAAATGACGTCTCAACCGTTCCAGCCAACGCAGAATCTCGATTTTCAGGTTTAAAGCGCGCCAATTTGAAGGAATTTTTCGCGACGCAATCTTCTTAGCGCCTCCCGATCGAACTTCTCGAGCTGTTCAAATTCTTCTTCGATCGCTTTACTCAACGTTGCGATAGCCAGTTTCTGGTCGCGGTGTGCGCCACCCACAGGTTCCGTGACTATCCGGTCGATAACACCCAGTTTCTTAAGGTTTTGGGCAGTGATTTGCATTGCGTCTGCAGCGACATCAGCCTTGTCGCCTGTGCGCCACAGAATCGAAGCGCAACCTTCAGGTGAAATAACCGAATAGACGGCATGCTCAAACATCAACACGCGTTCGGCAGCAGCCAGAGCTACGGCGCCGCCCGATCCCCCTTCGCCGACAATTATGGCTACCATCGGAACACCCAGCGAGAGGCACTTTTCGGTCGAGCGCGCTATTGCTTCCGCCTGTCCTCGTTCTTCCGCCGACACGCCCGGAAATGCTCCCGATGTATCGACCAGGGTCAAAACCGGAAGCGAAAACCGGTCGGCCATATCCATCAACCGGATCGCCTTACGGTATCCTTCCGGCTTTCCCATTCCGAAATTGTGCCGCAAGCGGCTTTGAGTATCATCGCCCTTTTCGTGACCGATAACGACCAGCCGACGGTCTCCCATTCGAGCGAAACCGCCCATAATGGCCTGATCATCACCGAAATTCCGATCGCCACCTAGCGGCAGAAACTCGTCGAACAGGCCTGCTGTAAAATCTTTGAAATGCGGACGTTCCGGATGGCGGGCGACCTGCGTTTTTTGCCAGGGAGTCAGCTTCGCATAGGTGTCGGTCAGCATTTTAGCTGACTTGGCCTGCAGTTTTTCGATTTCCGCTTCGAGATCTAGCGAACCTTCATCCGCTGTATCTCTTAGTTCAAAAATGCGGGATTCGAGAGCCGCGATTGGTTTTTCAAAATCGAGATAAGATGTCATGAAAAAGAGTTAGAACCGGACAGTCGAAACGTCAACGCGCGAGATTTCGTCGGCTCAACGGATGGCGATTATTCACGAGTTCGACCAGGCGCGCACTGTCGATATGCGTGTAGATTTGCGTCGTACTGATGTCACTATGGCCCAACAGAGTCTGTAAGGCCCTCAGATCTGCTCCCCCTTCGAGCAAATGGGTCGCAAATGCGTGGCGCAAGACATGCGGACTGATATTTGCCGGGTTGATCCCGGCCCTGACAGCATGCTCCTTGATAATCTGATACAATCTGATCCGGCTTATATGGCCCTTTCGCGAAGGGAATAGCCATTTTTCCTTCGAATCTACGTATTCCGCCCACCGACGTACAGCAGCGCGAGCCTGTTGCGAAATCGGGACCAATCGCTCCTTCCCCCCCTTTCCCTTGATAATCAAATAGGGCTTGTCGCCAGAAATTGATGATCGCTGCAAGCTTACTAGTTCGCTCGCTCTAAATCCCGAGCCGTAAAGCAGTTCCATTATCGCAGAAAGCCGGACAATGGCCGGTTTAACCGGCTTGCAATCGAGCCCTTCAGCTATCAACTGGAACAAATTTGCGATTTCCGCGTGAGACAGCGTCTTGGGTAACGAGCGGACCAGTCCCGGCCGGGGCAGCGCATCGGAAGGATCATTTCCCCGAAAGCCTTCTTCAACCAGAAACCCGAAATAACGTCGCAAGCTCGACGATTTGCGCGCGACTGTGCTATTTTGCAAGCTTCGCCAATGAGAGGACAAATTCTTGATCATCTCTCGATCCGCGCTCGACAATTTACCAACGGTGATTGCCGATGCTTGCTCCAGATCTGTCCGATAAGCGGACAAAGTGTTCTGAGTTGCGCCGGTTTCTGCCACGAGCATTTCGAGAAAACGTTCGATCAGATTGGCATCATCACTCATATCTTGCACGAATAGACCTCGCAGCCTTCAAAGCAAAGCCTATGTCCGCGACAAGGCTTCAGCCGCAATCATCCGAGCTTCAGGTTCAAGCCCGACGCGTTGCAGGCTTTGGATGATGTGATAGAGGTGCAGAGGCGACATGGCCTTCCAGTTCCTGCCTTGCATACCCACCGCCGCGAGCAGGGCTACGGTTCCCTGCTGGCCACGCCGAGCGGCCGACTGGATTGCCCGGGTCCACCGAGTGGAGCGGCCTAGGTCCAGTTCCAAATCACTTGCAAAATCATCAATCGCCTGCTGGTCGGCTCGTCCCAAGCCAGCAATTGCTGCCAATAAAAATTTACTGCGGAGCTGCTCCTCACTGGCGTCATTGTCGCCAAAATCATCCAGCGCACCGTAGGAGACCGGGATTTTTTTGCTGGGCGAAGCCACCGCTAATAAAGCCCAGCCATCACTGCCCTGATCGACAATATCAGCCCACCTTACGGCACTGCGGTCAAGGCCAGCGGTCAGCATCGAAGCAATAAGATCTGCGCTCTGATCGCCGAGCGCATCGGCCGGCGGAATCTTCGCTGCGGCGCGAGCGGTCAGTATCTTGGCCGAATATCGCGTCAACCGACCTTTTGACCGGTCCCATAAACTCCGCATCGCTGCGAGGCGGGATTCTGCCGTATCGTTAGTATATGCCTGACGCAATACCGACGCCAGAGCCCTTCGATCATCGCTCGCTTCGGGATCATCATAGGTTGCGGCGTAAAGATCGACCATCGCCTGGCTGGAAATCACGCCCATGGCGGCTGCGATATCCGCTGCCTTCATCCGCGAGTCCATTGAAAGCATGGGCGCCCGAGCGCGCCACCCCTGAACATGTCGACCGGCCTCGGCATATAGACGATCCGGCGGTTCGGCACCGGTGGCCGCGCCCAAGCCAAAGCGCCAGTTGTTGAAAAATTCGATATCATCCCAAAGGATGGATACGGCCCTGCGACCCTCGAAGCCCGCGCCAATCGTCTTTTCTGCCAGCAAATAGTCGATTCCAGTGGCCACTTTGTCGCGTCGTGCTTGCTGAAGCAGGCTGGTCGCTCGGCTTTGCTCGCCTGATAGAGACGCACATATGGGCCGAAACATGGTCCATGTCGGTGCATCGCTGACTCGCGCACCGGCATCTACCAGAGGACAAATGCCGGCAGGATCGGCGGTTGCCAGATGTGCCTGCATCGCCACTTCATAAAGTCGCGGCGTATAGTTTCCGCCGTCGACCTTCAAAACCAGCGAGCGAGCAGCATCGGCCTCGCCCATGAGCAGCAACCGCCAGGCTCGTTCTGCAGTCCAATCCGCCGGATTTACATTCTCGGGACTGGCCACCTTGCTGAGTAACGTGCGGCGGAGCAGGATCGAACCCCAGCGAGAAATGATCGGGCCATTCAAGTTTCTGATCAAGTTGGTCAGATATTGACCGCCCTCTTTGCCGAACGAATCTGCCGGCAAGCCATTGTGTCGCGGCGTTAAAACGCCGATTTCTGTCATCGACCGCTTCTCGCCTGCGGAAAGACGATATTGGGGCTGGAACGCATCATCCAGCGCGTTCAAATCGAGTTCCCCGTTCTCGTCCAGAGTCAACGAAGGCAGATCGGGGTCAAGTTCCGCAACATTGCGATCCCTGACAGGCCCGCTCGATGGCTCGCTTGGCTGAGTGGTCGCAGGCCGCGCGGAAACCGGGCCCGGAGCTGGTGTCGGTGCGATCACGGGTGCCGGGCTAGGCGAAGGAGCAGGATCTCCAAATCCGGGTGGCAGCAAGGACTCGGGCGAATTCTGCCCCAGCACCGGAATCGCCACCAGCAGAGCGCCAAGGCTTACAGCGGATACGGATATGTGCTTGATACGCATTCGCATCTTATTGCAGATCATCACCAATTACAGGCTTTTCAACCGGTTGAAGCGGCTGTTCGACATCCATCGAAGCCAGATAAATAGTCGCGCCGATCAAGATTGCGACAAACAGAATTAAATAGACCAACTTACGTGGCATCGATGTGACTCAATCTTTCGAACGGTTAAAAAACTAGCATAATCAGCATTGGAAATTGCACCCTCAGCCAACCGCTGTATAGCCTTTGCCCCAATGGACAAAAACATAAAAGCCTCTTTCGACAATTCAGCAGGAAATTCCGGTGAAAAACCTGATTTCGTGCGAGACCAGCCAATTGTGCTGGTCGGTTTGATGGGAGTCGGCAAAACTACAGTGGGCAGGCGCCTGGCAAAACGGCTGGACATTGCCTTCGTGGACGCCGACGAGGAAATTGAGCGGGCGGCGGATCTCACAGTCGAAGAAGTTTTCAATCGTTTTGGCGAAGACTATTTCCGTGACGGTGAACGGCGCGTTATAGCTCGTCTGTTGGAAGGCAAGCGTCAGGTCATCGCTACAGGTGGTGGAGCGTTCATGAACGAGGAAACCCGCGCGCTGATTCTTGAAAAGGCAATCGCAATCTGGCTCGACGCCGATCTGGATACTTTGGTAAAACGCGTCGCCCGGCGCGATACCAGGCCATTGCTACAATCTGGTGATCCCGCGAAGATTTTGGCCGATCTGGCAGCGACAAGAAATCCCGTTTATGCCACTGCACATATTCATGTCACTGGCAATGATTCGCCTCATGAAATAACCGTGGAAAAAATTATCGAGGCACTGCAACGTTGACCCAGATCACTGTTGAATTAGGCGAGCAAAGCTACCCCATATTGGTTCAGCCCGGCGCTCTGGAGCAGGCGGCGACCTATCTCGAGAGATTTGCCAACAATCGCCGGCTTTTCATTCTGACCGATGAAAATGTCGGCCCGGAATTGCTGCCGGAATTGCAGCGCGCCTTTGACGGAAGCGGGATTGACCTTGTAGTGAACATTCTGCCTGCCGGTGAAACGAGTAAAAGCTGGCGCCAACTGGAACGGGTGACCGACTGGCTACTGGCCAAAGGCGTCGAGCGGTCCGATACACTCGTAGCGCTCGGCGGCGGCGTGATCGGTGATCTCACCGGATTTGCGGCAGCAATCGTCAAGCGCGGCTGCGGATTTGTCCAGATACCCACCAGTCTTCTCGCACAGGTGGATAGCAGTGTCGGCGGCAAGACGGCGATCAACAGCTCCGCCGGGAAAAACCTGATCGGTAGTTTTCATCAACCCCGGTTTGTGCTGGTCGATCCGCTCGTCCTGAACAGCCTGCCAGATCGGGAATTGCGGGCAGGCTATGCAGAGGTGGTCAAATATGGATTGATCAACGATGCGAATTTCTTTGCCTGGTGCGAAGCAAATGGCAGCAAGATCCTGAACCGCGACCCCGATGTCCTCAGCGAAGCGATTGTCCACAGCGTACGTGCCAAAGCCCTGATCGTCGGGGAAGACGAGAAAGAACTCAGCGGTAGACGCGCCCTGCTCAATCTGGGCCATACATTCGGCCACGCGCTGGAAGCGGAAACCGGCTTTTCGGAAAAGCTGGTCCATGGCGAAGCGGTCGCCGCCGGCATGGCACTGGCCTTCGGATATTCGGTGCGGCGCGGTCATTGCGATGCTGCGGACGCGGAACGTGTAATCATGCATCTAAAGTCGGTTGGCTTGCCTTACAGCCTGGCCACGGCATCGATTGAGGCATCGGGCCAGCGTCTGGTGGACCATATGATGCACGACAAGAAAATGAGCGGGGGCACTCTCCCGTTCCTCCTTGCCAATAGTATCGGGCAATCGTTTCTGGCGAGCGATGTGGAACTGGAAGATGTTGCCGCATTTCTGGACGAGTCGGCCTAGCCACACCTGCAAATCATGAATCAGGGTTCCTTAGGAAGATTATTTTCGAATCTGAGTTCCGCGCCGGCGAACATGTCACCTCCGGACTTAATTTGCGCTTCCAGCCGGTCGCAATCACGCTGACGGAATTCTTCGTCGACCTCGTCAATCAGGCTGTCATCGATATCAATCGCATACATCGTCTGCTTGGCAAGATGGATCGCCGATTCAAAAAGCTCCCGCTTCATCCCCACAATACCGAGCCCCTTGAGCGCAATCAGTTGGCGGCGGTCATAGACCCGAACGAACATCTTGGTTTCTGGAAATGATTGTATAATTTCACGCGCACGTTCGGGGCCGAAGCTCTGGTCATCCATGCAGAAGACAATGGCATCGGCTTCATGCGCACCGGCGCGACGCAGCAGGTCGACGCGGGTCCCGTCGCCATAGAACACCTTGGCGCCATATTGCTGGTGAAGATCAATCTGTTCGGGCTTGATATCAATCAGCGTCAGCGGGATTTTTGCAGCCAACAGCATTTGAGAGACGGTCTGACCAAAGCGCCCCTGTCCGACGACAATAACCGATGCTCGATCCGCATTGCCAGGATCCTCGAGATTCGTTGAAGTCTTGCGTCGTCCGTTGCTGAAACGCCGCGCGAGCAGCATCAGAAAGGGAGTGGTTGCCATTGAAATGGTTATAACCGCTCCGAACAGACTGCTTGCTTCGGGTTCGATTAGCAGCGCTTTTTCAGCCTCTGCAAAAAGGACAAACCCAAATTCTCCACCCTGGCTGAGCAACATTCCCATCGCCAGAGCCGGGTAGGTGTCCATGCCGAAGAGCTTGCCTAGTCCGAATATAATGGCGACTTTAACCGCTACCAACGCAAAGGCCGCCCCGATGACAAATGCGGTATTTTCAACCACGACATCGAGGTCCAGCATCATGCCAACGGCAAGGAAAAAGAAGCCGAGCAGCAACGACCGGAACGGATCGATATCGGCCTCGAGTTCGTGGCGATAGGGGGAGTTGGCGAGCATCACGCCGGCGATAAACGCGCCCAGCGCCGGTGACAGACCGATAAAATCCATCAATGCAGCACTGCCCAATACCGCGACGAGACCCGCGACGATGAACAGTTCACGCTCGGCAATCCTGCCAATCACTTTTAGCAACGGCTGCAACAAATATTTGCCGACGAGAATGAGCCCGCCAATCGCAACAATCGCGTATACTGCGGTCAGCCACCCAGATTGCCCGCCATCTTCCTGTGGCGCACGCGATAACGCAGCGATTATGGTCAGCAGCGGGATGATCGAGAGATCCTGAAACAACAGGATCGAGAAAGCCTTTTCCCCGGTCGGCGTATTCAGTCTGCCTGATGATTGCAGCATCGGCAGCACCTGTGCAGTCGAGGAAAGCGCGAGCGGCAAACCAATGGCAATCGATGCTGCGAGGGTGAAGTTGGTTGTCGCCATGATCAGCAGGAACAGCGCGATACCACATAATACGACCTGGCTGAGACCGAGCCCGAAAATCGCCTGACGCAATCGCATGAGCCGCGCCGGTGCCAGCTCCAGTCCGACGATGAACAGCAGAAGTATGATGCCGATTTCGGAAAATTCGAGAATCGTTTCGGCGTTGCTAATCAATTGGAACCCTTGCGGGCCGATCAATATCCCCGCAATCAGATAGCCAAGCACAGCACCAATACCAAACCGGCGAAACACAAGCACCATGCCCAGTGCTGCACCAAGCATAACGAAACCACTCAGCAGCAAATCCGCCATATGGGTTTCCGTTTCCATGGTTCAAACAGCCTTTCGTTTGGCGGCATCGGCAAAGGCCGCGATCAGAGCGTCGTAGGGAAGCAGGATGGCGGCATGGCGACCCTGATGGTCTCTGGCGGCGATCAGTTTATCCATATTTTGCCAATCTCCCGGTGTCTCCGCTATTCCGTCGAAAAAAGCTTTCAGTCTGGATCGGGCGTGGACGATGTCGGTTGCCGTCCGGCCTATTGCTTCTGCACCTAATATGGCGGCGGAGGCTTGCCCCAGCGCACAAGCACTTATCGTCAATCCCATATCTGCCAGAACGCCATCATCTGTTATCATCACTTCGGCGGCAACCACGCTTCCGCAGGTCCGGGATCGCAGTTCGGTACTACCGTCCGGATTCTCCAGCCGCTGTTGATGCGGGATAGAAACCGCAAGACGCAAAATATCGCGCGTGTACAGGGCTTCGCTCACTCGGTCGCCTCCATTGCATCAACGGCCAATGTCGGCGGTTCCTGTACAAAATCAACCATGGCATTCCCGCTGGCATTGAGCAGCGGATATGTGCGCGATTCCGCAAGCCATTCCGGCCGAGCCGTTTCTGCACCATAGATGCTGTCAAAGACCAGAACGACCAGCAAATAGAGCAAGGTGGCACCGATGAGCCCCTTGACCATGCCGAAACCGAAACCGAGTACCCGGTCAATCGGACCAAGCAAGGATTTACGCGATCTGGCGCCAATGGATCTGGCGATCCACCGGCCCAGCGCGTAAGTCACAATGACTATCGAAGCGAAAGCGAGCACCGAGGCACCGCTCTCGCTGCCGACCGGACCGATCAGGCGGTCGGTAATCGGCGTGTGCAGCGTTCGAACGCCAATAACGACCAATATCCAGGCGCTTAAAGAAAGCGCTTCCTGAACGAAGCCCCGAAGGAAACCAAGGACCGCTGCCCCGCCCATTAAAATCAGCACAAAAATATCAAGACCGGTCATGAGGCCTAGCTAGTCACGGGCAAGCATATGGTCAACGAGATTGGCGAGTTTGGAAAATTCCAGCTTCTTCATGGTGCCGCCGCTCTTTTCGCCGGATGCCGGTATTAGCGCACGTTCGAAGCCCAGTTTGGAGGCTTCTTTCAAGCGGAGCGGCGTACGGGAGACGGGCCGTATTTCCCCGGACAGGGCAATTTCGCCAAAGATTACCGCGTCACTGGGCATGGGACGTTCGGCATGCGCCGAAATCAGCGCCGCTGCTACGGCCAGATCGGCTGCGGGATCGGTCAATCGGTATCCGCCTGCGACATTGAGATAGACTTCGGCGCCGGAGAAACTGAGCCCGCAACGCGCTTCCAGAACCGCCAATATCATCGCCAGCCGCGCTCCGTCCCATCCGACCACCGAACGCCGCGGGGTTGCGCCGCTCGCCAGCCTGACCGTCAGCGCCTGGATTTCCACCAGCACCGGCCGGGTGCCTTCCATGGCCGGGAATACGGTTGCCCCGGTGACTTCCTCGCTGCGGTCGGTCAGGAACAGTGCGGATGGGTTGGACACTTCGGCGAGACCCTCCTCTTCCATCGCAAACACCCCGATTTCGTCTGTCCCGCCAAAACGGTTCTTGATCGCCCGCAAAATTCTATACTGATGGCTGCGCTCGCCTTCAAAGCTCATCACCGTGTCGACCATATGTTCCAGCACACGCGGGCCGGCGATATTACCGTCCTTGGTGACATGGCCGACGAGCATGACCATCGTGCCATGTTCCTTGGCAAATTTGATAATTTCCTGCGCCGAGGCGCGCACCTGGCTAACCGTTCCCGGCGCGCCTTCGATCAGATCGCTGTGCATGGTCTGGATCGAATCAATTACCACAAAATCTGGCGCATCGCGGCCCAGGGTCGTCAAAATATCGCGGACAGAGGTCGCCGAAGCAAGTTTGACCGGCGCTTTGCCCAGTCCCAGCCGCCTTGCGCGCAGCCGCACCTGATCCGCCGCTTCCTCGCCCGAAATATAGGCTACGGAAAGCCCCGCGTCGGCCAACCGTGCCGAGACCTGCAGTAGAAGCGTCGATTTTCCGATCCCCGGATCACCGCCCATGAGAGTCGCCGACCCGGCCACCAGACCACCCCCGACAGCGCGATCAAATTCGGCAATGCCGGTCTTTCTGCGGTCGGGCAGCGCGATCTCGCTGTCGAGCCCGACCAGCCGCACTTCCCGACCGCCGGTCTGCAAATTATGCTTGGCGGAGAACACGTTATCCGCGGCTTCCTCGAGCAAGGTATTCCACTCTCCGCAATCGCCGCATTGCCCCTCCCAGCGGTGGGCAATCGAGCCGCAATTCTGACAGACAAATTTTTTCTTCGGTTTGGCCATGCGGTTTATCTAACAGAACAAATAAGGAACACCAGTGAATTTACGTCAAAAATTAAATCAGGGTCACACGGGTCACACCCCCTAATCGCGAAAATGATTTTAGCTTGAAAAGGCGTGTGTCGAGACGCGAGCAAGATCAATCTTGCTCGTGTGATCAGGCGATGTCCGGTTCATGCCTCGGGTTTAGCAGAGCGACGCTGATGTAGGAAAGCGGTTTCGAACCGGTCGGTTGGTGGCGAACTAGCTAAGGATTGTTGCCGGTTTCTCCTCAACTGGCCGAATTGCTGGCGCCCGGCCTCTGCGGCAAAATCCAGATCAGACCGATGATCGCGAGGCCAAGGACGATGGAAGCGGCTGCGCGGCTGAGTTCCAGGCCGCCTTGCGCCAGCGGCTTGTCGAGAAAATCTCCGACCACTGCGCCCAGCGGCCGGGTTATGATGAACGCCGCCCAGAACAGGAAAACATGACTTATATTTGTGCGGAAATAAGCGAGTGCGATCAGCGCAAGCAGCGCGCCAAAAATGATTGCCGCTCCCAGATAGCCAAGCGATCCGTCCGCAACCCAGTCACCCAATGCCGTGCCGAGGGTCTGGGAGAATGTAATCGTCAGCCAGTAATAGATTTCGGCGCGGGGTTCATGCACCGAGGCTACCGAGATCGTCCCCATAGCGCGGTACCAGGTGAACAAGGAGACCAGCACCAGTGCCAGAAGTACTAATGATCCTCCGGGATATCCGATACCCAAAGACCGTGTTGCGAAATCGGCCATTGTCGTGCCTGCGGTTGTCGAAGCGATGATCGTCGCCCAATATAGCGCAGGATGGAAATTCCTCGCCCGAATCTGCCATAAAACCAATATTGCCAGTAATGTCGCAAAAATCCCTGTACCCACCAGATAGCCGAGATTGAGCGACATGCTGACCGTATCGCCGGCAGTCTCGCCAAATGTGGTCGCCAGTATCTTGATAATCCAGAAACCGAGGGTGATTGCCGGAACTTTGCTGAGACCACTCGCCTGTGACGCCGTCATTGGATATTTCCTAGTTGTAGCTGAAGGTCGGGCTTGACCAACTGGCCTGGAAATTAGTGCGCTTGATGGAATTCCACTATAAGCAGCTGCTTAAACGAGGGTCGCTAAGCGGAAGTGCCATGAAACCTATGACAACAAAGACTGCAACAACGAACGTGACCGTCTACAATCGCGAGGTGATTGCAGCAGTGGCCATTGTGACACTCCAGGCGATTGCAGCTATATTCTTCCTGATAGACAGCATTGACGAAATCATATTGCAGATCAGCGCAGGGATAGATTTCGCCGTCATCGCTGAATGTCTGATCGCCATAGCATTGTTGGCGGGCGTGGTATTGGGCGCAAGGCACACGCGCAAACTGATGGCGGAAGCACGCCGACGTGAAAGCGCGCTTGCTGTTGCCAGAGGTGCACTGGCCGAGATGCTCAACTTGCGCTTTGCCGAGTGGCAATTGTCGGTAGGCGAAGCCGATGTGGCATTATTTGCGATAAAGGGGTGCTCGGTTAGCGAGATTGCAATTTTGAGAAACACCGCCGCCGGTACGGTCCGGTCACAGCTGAGCCAGATATATGCCAAGGCGGGCGTAACCAGCCAGTCGATGCTGATCTCGATATTCATTGAAGAGCTTCTCTGATTTCGGGCTGACATGGTCGCCAGTGCATTCCCGCTTGCACCCTCACCACCATCCTGTAGTAAAAATCCATGCGGCAGAAAGAACTCAGACTGGCCTTGATCTGCTACGGCGGTGTTAGTCTGGCCATCTATATGCACGGTATAACCAAGGAAATCTGGAAACTGGCGCAGGCCAGCCGGGATTTTCACGATGGCGTGCGGGTCGACCAGTGCAGCCGCGGCATCTATTATGATATCCTGGAATGGCTGGATCGGGAAACCGGAACAAGGCTCAGGGTGCTGCCGGACATTATTTCCGGGGCCAGCGCAGGAGGCATCAACGGAATATTTCTGTCGCAAGCAATATTGTCCGGTCAGTCGCTCGACCCGCTGACCGAGTTGTGGCTCAACAACGCCGATGTTGACCGGCTGCTTGACCCTGATGCGCGGCCCCTGTCGCGTTTCTCCAAATTCTGGGCAGAGCCGATTGCGTGGATGGCGCTGGGCCGCAAAGGGGGCGCGGTCGAGCAGACCGTGTCCAAGGAAGCGCGCGAAGAGGTCAAGATGAAACTCTCGCGCTTCGTCCGCGCGCGTTGGTTTGCGCCGCCTTTTGGCGGCAAAGTATTCAGCGGGCTGATCTGGGATGCGCTCGCCGCGGTCAGAGCGACCGAGCGCGGGCCGCGCTTGCTGCCACCGGGCCAGCCGCTCGATCTGTTTGTCACGGTGACCGACTTTGTCGGACATCCGGAAAAGCTGCAACTGCACAGCCCGCCCGACGCGCTTGAAATGGAGCATCGCATCACCATCGGCTTTTCAACCAGGGGCAAACGCGACGACGCGATTGCCGATCCGGCCGCACTGACTTTTGCAGGCCGCGCCACCGCCAGTTTTCCGGGAGCCTTCCCGCCGTTTACGGTGAGAGAGCTGGATGATCTCCTAGCTGACCATCAATATGTCTGGGAAGGTCGTTCGGCTTTTCTGAAGCGAATATTGCCCAACCAATATCGTGCCGGGACGGCGGAAGATACCGTGCTGATCGATGGCTCGGTCCTTGCCAACGCTCCGTTTGCGCAGGCGATCGAGGCGTTGAAGAACCGGCCGGCCAAACGTGAGGTAGACCGGCGCTTTGTCTATATCGACCCTCGCCCCGATCTCGACGTAGCGAAAAGTGACAGAGCCACGCAACGCCTGCAAGCCGCTCAGGAAGCCGACAATGAAGCGCTGCCCGGTTTCTTCTCGACGATTTTCGGTGCTATCTCCAATATTCCCCGCGAACAGCCGATCCGGGACAATCTCAACGCGATTGCCGGACGGTCCAACCGGATCAGCCAGATGCGGCTGATCACCGAAAATTTGCGCGGCGAAGTCGAGCATCATGTCGAAAGTCTGTTCGGACGCACGTTTTTCCTCGACCGCCCGACGGCAGCGCGCGTGGCCGCCTGGCGCCGCAAGTCGCGGGACAAGGCGGCCAAGCTCTCGGGATTTTCGTACAGCGCCTATGGCCACCTCAAGCTGGCGACGGTGATCGAAGATATCGCCCATACCGTGCGGCGGGCCAAATCCGATGCCAATGCGCATAATCATCCCGGTTTGCGCAGCGCGCTCTGGGCCGAGATACGCCGCCTTGGCCTTGACAATGTCGGGGATAAAAGCGGCGGACCGACCAAATTGGCTGCCGAGTTTTTTCGACAACATGACCTGGGCTTCCGGGTGCGGCGCCTTCGCTTTCTCGCCCGGCAACTTGCCGAAGACCTCGACCGCGCCGATCGCGCCGATTACGAGGTCATGGAGGTGATGCATGACGTCATCTATGATTGCCTCTCGCTCTATATCGAACGCGAAACGGTCGACTATCTTGGCGATGAATTTGTCGAGATTGCCGAACATGCGCAGGAACGGCCAAAGGCGATGCTGGACGCGCTGGCCAAGGCCCGCGACCTGACAACCGCCGATGCCGTTGTCGATGCCAAGCTGGCGGCAGCGCTGGCGGTGATCCCGAAAGCGGAAAAGCGTTCGATGCTGCTCGCCTTCCTCGGCTTTCCTTTTTACGATATCGCCACATTGCCTTTGCTCCAGGGCGAAGGGCTCGACGAATTCGATCCGATCAAGGTCGACCGCATCTCTCCCGAAGATGCCAGAACGATCCGCAAGGGCGGCGTTGCGGCGACTCTGAAGGGCATTGAATTCAACAATTTTGGTGCCTTTTTCAGCCGTACCTACCGCGAGAATGACTATCTCTGGGGGCGCCTGCACGGCGCGGACAGGATGATCGACATCATCCTGTCCACCCTGCCCGACGCCAAGCGCCCCGGTGGCGACACGGTTCTGGGATTCAAGAAAACCATCTTCCGCAAAATCGTCGATGAAGAGGATGGGCGGCTGACCAAAGTCGCGCCGCTGATCGCCTCCCTGCGCGACGAAATCGAGAATGCAACGCTCTAGCTAATGGGGCTGTTCCTCAGCATGCACGGGCTTTTGCAGACTGCGGTACACCGCCTCTACAAAGGCATCGCCCTTGATGAAGGCGTCCGGATTGACATCCCATTGCGCGGCCGGTTTCATGGCCTGGACCTGCTCCAGTGATTTGCCTTTCCCCTGCGCCTGTTCCACGGTCGCGATAACCGTCTTCATCATGTCGCGATAGGCGATCAGATCCGCCTTGGTCGCCATCGGGCCATGGCCGGGAATGATTTTCGTCTCGTCGTCGACCATGGTCAGCGCCTGCTCGGCCGCCGCGAGCACGCCTCTCGCGTTGCCGCCACTGGCCAGGTCGATGAAGGGCAAGCTCATCTTGTTGAAGAACAGATCGCCCATGTGCAGCACATTGGCCTTTTTCCAGAATATGATACTGTCGCCGTCGGTGTGGCCATGTTTCATATGTTTGACATGCACCTCGTCGCCGTTGAGGTGAAGCTTCAGACCGTCATGATAGGTCACGGTGGGCAACGCCTCGCTTGGTGAAGCCGGCTCATTGCCGCGTCCCGATTTCTGAATCCCCAGCATCCGTTCACGGACATGGTCGTGCGCCATGATCAGCGCGCCGGTCTTGCCGAAATTTTCATTCCCGCCGGTGTGATCGCCATGCCAGTGCGTATTGATCAGATATGTGACCGGCTCCGCCCCCAGACCGGCGATGGCAGCCTGGATTTTGGGAGTCAGCGGAGCGAACTGGTCATCGATCAGCACCGTTCCATCCGGTCCGTAGGAAACACCGATATTGCCCCCAGCGCCGAATAATACCGCAATGCCTTCGCCCAATGGCTGCGCCTTTATCTCTACCGCCGCGAAGCGGTCTGCTTCCTGCGCATTGCTCTCGCTGCAAGCGGAGATGGCCAATGGAGAGGTCGCGAGCGACAAGACTGCGAATGTTCTGAATATCGGTTTTGGCATGTACATGGTCTCCTGTATTTTTCTCGTCCCGTCGGCGGATGCTGGCCTTCAACCCACTTTCGGTTGTGTCCGGTTGCTTTATTTGGACCCCAGCCTTCGTTGGGGTGACAGTGTATCTCCCTATCATAGCATCCGAACATTGCCGCCGCTATCCCTTGGCAAAAAACATCAGATTCACCAGCCGGCCATCCTGCGGTGTCTTGCCGAATGCCTGCCCGCTGTTGTGAAACATCCACGGACTGAACAGGATCAGCCGGTTGAAACGCATCGGCACGGTCATCACCTTGGTCCATTGCGCGGGATGATTGGTATCCTTGTTGACGACATCCTCGATCAGCGCGTTGATGTCGGAATAGCCCGCTTTGCGGATCGCCTGCATATCCGTCGGCACGCGCTCCAGACCGCTGCGTTTGTGGCGGAAAAACTCGGTCCCGCCTTTGCAATGTTCGGGCAGGGAGAGATAGAGAATGCCCGAATAGAAGGCCGGGTCAATATGGACTCCGCTCCTCCCCTTGTCGCCTTTCAAGGTCACCCGGCAATGCAGATGGCTGGTATCGGGCGCGGCCTTGACCGGAGCGTTGATAATACCCCCGATGCGCTCATCCAAACCCTGAATCTCCAACGGCCTGGTCGAGATATGGCCCGGATAGTTGCCATGTTTGTTTTCGGGGTCATAGTCGAGCGCCAGTGCGGCGTTGCGCGCCGCCACCGGGTCGGCGATAAAATCGTCCAGAACAAGCAGAGACGGCAACATCAACCAGCGCTCCAGCGGAACAGCAATAGCAACATCGCAACAGCCTCACGGGCAAAATGCGCGCTACCGCTGTTCATATTACGAGCCGGTAACCTGATGAACTTTACAAAGTTTACAGGGTTAAAGAATTTTATCCCTTCTTTCCTCTCAACGTCGGAAATGCCCCCCAACCTACTGGCAAGGTAAGGAAAATACCGACGAGATGACAGGCTGGACATTTTGAAACCCTATCATGAATAGTGCGGTGTAGGACATAAATTTATTGTCACGCGACATCAGCGGTTTCGCCAGGCCATCGCATCAGACTAACCAGAGTTTCCCGGCCCATCATTGCAATCGGCTTCCCCTTTTGGGCGATCGGTTGGTCAACGCCTCGATGGACCGATCAGACCACCATTTTCAGCCAGTTTCCAATATTGTCGTGCTTGCGATGCCGACTTTTGAAGCACGCCAAAAAAACTTGCGGCTCCACCGGTTAATCAAGCGTGGCTTTGGCCGTTATTAGTGGAGATTGATGATTTGGCGGAAATACTCCAATCCGGATTGGCACCGTCCCCACACATGCCAATTCGATGCGGCGAAGAAATAAGCTTCTGAACATCAATCTAGCGGGTCGGGTTGGCTGGTCCCTTCCTGGCCCGCTTTTTCTATCCGGCTGGGGCGACGAACCGCTGGGCAATGACCATAGCGGATTGCGGTTGCGGCGGGTAAGCCCGCGTCTATCTGGATGAGGCGAAACCCGACGCTCCACTTAAGGCTTCAACCGCACCGTGTTTTTGCTCAGGATACAAAGCAGTGCGGGTGAAGATTCCAAAATCGTAAGCAGGCTTCGTGGTTCAATGTCGGGGTTGTCCCGTTTTCCGGTATTTTGCACAATGTCAGCGCCACTTTTAGGGTCCGTCGGTCAAGTCCCGCATGTCGTGCCTGGCAGGCAGCGGCAGAAAGCCAATCCGGATGGATCGACAACATAAGCGGAAACCGCCTCAGGAATCGTGCGGACGGCGCAGTTTCACTCGGTCAAATCTTCCCAGGCGTCTTTTAGCTTTCCGAAAAAGCCGGCCGAATTGGGCGTCTCGGCACCGGTTTCGGTTGCCTGAAAATCGCGAAGAATTTGCCGCTGCTGCTTGGAAAGCTTGGTCGGGGTTTCGACCTCGATCTGGATCACCATATCGCCATTGCCGCGTCCGCGCAGGACCGGCATGCCGGCGCCGCGTTGATGAATTTGCTTGCCGCTCTGGATACCGGCCGGAATACGGATTGCATGCTTTTCACCATCAAGACCGGGAATGGTGATTTCACCGCCCAGAGCCGCCAGAGTGAAACTGATCGGCGCGCGGGTGAACAAGGTCGTGCCTTCGCGCTCGAAAATATTGTGCCGTATCAGGTGGATAAAAATATAGAGATCGCCAGGAGGGGCACCGCGCGCGCCCGCCTCGCCCTTTCCGGACAGACGAATCCGTGTGCCGGTATCGACACCCGCCGGGATATCGACTTCCAGCGACTGGGGCTTGTCGACCCGGCCTTCGCCGTGACAGACATGGCATGGGCTTTCGATCACTTCGCCGCGCCCCTGGCAACTGGCGCAGGTGCGTTCCACCACGAAAAAACCTTGTTGGGCGCGTACTTTGCCGTGGCCCTGACAGGTGCCGCAGCGCTGGACGCCGGTACCCGGCTCTGCCCCGGAGCCTTCGCATTCGTCGCAGCCCACCGACACATCGATTTCTATTGCGGTATGTTTACCGTGAAACGCGTCTTCGAGGGTGATCTCCATATCATAGCGCAGATCCGCGCCGCGCGCCGGGCCGCGTTGCTGCTGCTGGCCACCGAAGCCGCCGCCGGCCCCGCCGCCGAATATGGTTTCGAATATATCGCCGATATCATTGAAAGCCGCGCCGCCAAAACCACCGCCACCGCCGGCATTATTGCCGCCACCATTGGTGAACGCGGCATGGCCATAACGGTCATAGGCAGCCCGCTTCTGCGGATCCTTCAACACGTCATAGGCTTCGCTGATCGACTTGAATTTTGCTTCCGCTTCCGCATCGCCGGGATTCTTGTCCGGGTGCCATTGCATCGCCAGCTTGCGATAGGAAGATTTCAGTGTCGCGCCATCGCAATCGCGCGTGACACTAAGCTGCTCATAATAATCGGTTTCGGATGCCATACTCATGCTCCCCCCAAAGCGGAAGGATCGTCGCCCCGGCAAAGGCCGGGGCCGCTGGCATTAATCGCCAGCGGCTCCCGCCCGAGCGGGAGCGACGGTCCTGTCATTATTCAGCCGCCTTGGCATCTTCTTTCTTGTCGTCGTCTTCGGAGTCATCGACTTCGGAGAACTCGGCATCGACAACATCGTCGTCAGCCTCCTTGGCCGCCGCATCTGCAGCAGCTGCATCACCGGCGTCACCACCAGCAGCCTGTTCGGCTTCATAGATCTTCTGACCCATTTGCATGGAAACCTGCGCCAGCGCTTCGGACTTGGTCTTCATCGCTTCGGGGTCGCCGCCTTCAATGGCTTCCTTGGTTTCCTTGACGGCCGCCTCGATCTGGCCTTTCAGCTCAGCGTCAATCTTGTCGCCATGCTCTTCAAGCTGCTTCTCGGTGGTGTGGACAAGGCTTTCCGCGTTGTTCTTGGCTTCCGCCTCGGCACGCCGCTGTTTGTCTTCTTCCGCAAATTTCTCCGCGTCCTGCACCATCTGGTCGATATCGCTGTCGCTGAGACCGCCGGAAGCCTGGATCTTGATCTGCTGTTCCTTGCCCGTGCCCTTGTCCTTCGCGGACACGTTGACGATGCCGTTGGCGTCAATGTCAAAGGTGACATCGATCTGAGGCACGCCGCGCGGTGCGGGCGGGATACCAACCAGGTCGAACTGGCCGAGCATCTTGTTGTCCGCCGCCATTTCGCGTTCGCCCTGGAAGACGCGGATCGTTACCGCGCCCTGATTGTCATCAGCGGTCGAGTAGACCTGCGACTTTTTCGTCGGGATCGTGGTGTTGCGGTCGATCATGCGGGTGAACACGCCGCCGAGGGTTTCGATACCCAGCGACAATGGCGTCACGTCGAGCAGCAGAACATCCTTGACGTCGCCCTGCAATACGCCTGCCTGAATGGCAGCGCCCATGGCCACGACTTCATCGGGGTTCACGCCGACATGGGGTTCGCGGCCGAAGAATTTCTCGACTGTTTCGCGCACGAGAGGCATGCGGGTCATACCGCCAACCATCACGACGTCATCGATGTCTTTTGCTTCAAGACCGGCATCCTTGAGAGCCTTTTTGCAAGGATCAAGCGTCCGCTTGACGAGATCGCCGACCAGCTTTTCGAGGTCGGAGCGACTGATCGCCTTGACCAGATGCTTCGGTCCGTTCTGATCCGCGGTGATGAACGGCAGGTTGATTTCGGTCGTCTGCGCACTCGACAGCTCGATTTTCGCTTTTTCTGCAGCTTCCTTGAGGCGCTGCAGCGCGAGCTTGTCCTTGGTCAGGTCGATGCTTTCGGACTTTTTGAAGTCTGCGGCAAGAAACTCGACCAGCTTGGCGTCAAAATCTTCACCGCCGAGGAACGTGTCGCCGTTGGTCGATTTCACTTCGAAAACGCCATCACCAATTTCAAGGATGGAAATATCGAACGTACCGCCACCAAGGTCATAAACAGCAATGGTCTTGCCGTCATTCTTGTCGAGGCCATAAGCCAGAGCTGCAGCCGTCGGTTCGTTGATGATCCGGAGCACTTCCAGACCGGCTATCTTGCCGGCATCCTTGGTGGCCTGACGCTGGGCGTCGTTAAAATAGGCAGGAGTGGTAATCACCGCCTGAGTTACGGTTTCACCGAGATAGGCTTCGGCCGTCTCTTTCATTTTCTGAAGGGTATAGGCAGAAATCTGTGACGGGCTGTAATCTTCGCCGCCGGCTTTCACCCACGCATCGCCGTTTGCACCCTTGACGATTTCATAGGGAACCAGTTCCATGTCTTTCTTGGTCATCGGATCATCGAACCGGCGACCGATCAGACGCTTCACGGCAAAAATCGTGCTTTCCGGATTGGTAACAGCCTGGCGCTTGGCCGGTTGACCAATCAGGCGCTCGCCATCCTTGGTGAATGCGACCACGGACGGGGTCGTCCGCGCGCCTTCTGCATTTTCAATAACCTTTGGCTTTCCGCCATCCATAACGGCAACACAGCTGTTGGTGGTGCCCAGATCAATTCCGATAACTTTACCCATAAATCCCTCAATCAATTTTCTATAATTAGCAAAATTGCCGCCCGGCCCTTGTCAAATGGCACCGCTACGGCTTCGCAATGCGATATAGGTGGCATTTTTCTTGGCACAAGGCATCGGACATCCTACATTTGAAAAATCAACGCAAAACAACCATATCGCGACAGGTTTTCCACGGTTTTACGAGGTATCAGAATGAACAAAATTTCCATCATGCTCGCCGCATCCGCATCGTTTTTGCTGGTCTCCTGCGGTCAGGGAGACATACTTTTCGCCGACAAGGCGGTGGTCAACCTCTCTCCCGTGGAGGGCAATCCCTCGGCTGGCTATATGGACCTCCACGGCGGTCGCGTGGATGTTGAACTGGTGGGTGTCACATCCGACGATGTGCTGCGCATGGAGATGCATGAAACGACCGAGGAAAACGGCATGACCAGCATGGCGCAACTCAAGTCGATTCCGGTTCCGGCAGGAAAAACCGTAAAGCTGGAGCCCGGCGGGAAGCATTTGATGATCTGGGGGGTTGGCGAAGGATCGAAGAAACGCGGGCAGCTGAAGATGACATTGATCTATTCCAACGATGACCGCATCGAAATCGATGCAGTGGTCAAAAATGTCGGCGACGCTGCACCCGTTGCTGAATAATCAGGCATCCCGGTGACCGGCCGTGCGCTGACCCGATCTGAAATCGCGCTTTGCCGGTCCGTTTTCGGACAAGCGATCGATTATGTACAGGTCACTGTTTTCAACCGCAAATGGTGGCTGTTCCAGCATCCGCGCGTTACCATGGCGCCGGATGGCAATCTCTGGTTTCATCCGAAGAGCAATCTCTTCTGCGACGACTTTTGCGGCTCGTCGCAGAATGTCCAGGCGCTGTTCATTCACGAAATGGTCCATGTCTGGCAGCACCAGCAGGGCGTTTTCCTGCCGTTGGCGCGCCATCCTTTCTCTCGCTACGATTATCAACTGCAGGCGGAAAAGACTTTTGCCGAATATGGCATCGAGCAGCAGGCCGAGATTGTCAGCCATTATTTCCTGCTGAAACGGGGAGCCAGATTGAAAAATGGCTATAGCATCGCAGATTATCAGGGTTTATTGCCCTTTTAGGATTTCCTCCAAGGACGCCGAGAGATAGCCCGGCCCGAACCGGGTGGCGATTTACGGCAGCAGCCCCAGTTTTGCGCGCATCATCCAGCGGCCCAGCATCAGCACCGCGACCACACTTAATCCCCCGGCCAGTCCGGTCCAGATACCGATGCCTTCCCATCCCTGCCAGAAAGCCAGACTGGCACCGAGGCCGATACCGATGAACCAATATCCCATCAGCGCGAACAGCATCGGCACGGTGGTGTCGTGGAGGCCGCGCAGCATTCCGGCCCCGACGACCTGAGCGCCGTCGACGATCTGGAAAATCGCGGCAATGGCGAGAAAGCTGACACCCAGTGCCGCCACCTCGGCATTGCCCGGTGCGCTGGCATCGATGAACATCGAGATCAGGAAATCCGGAGCAAGGACAAACACCAGCGCCATCATCGCCATGAACGATGTGCCGAGAACGAAGCTGACCCAGCCAGCCCGTTTGATGGCCGCGTGATCTTTCCGGCCATATTGAATGCCCACGCGCACGGTTGCTGCCTGCCCCAGCCCCATCGGCACCATGAACGTCAGCCCGGCGAGCTGCAGTGCAATCGCATGAGCCGCCACGGATTCGGTGCTGATCAGGCCCATGAGCAGCGCGGCAAAGCCGAATACGGAACCTTCCAGACCCATGGTGATGGCAATCGGCAGACCGAGTTTCCACATCATCCGAAAACGCTGCCAGTCGCTGCGCCAGAAACGCCCGAACAGATGATAGCGACGAAAGCGCTTGTGGCGCAGCACAACGAGCGCCATGCCACCGAACATCAAGACATTGGTCATCACGCTGCCGATGCCCGCACCGAGCACGCCAAATTCCGGGACTCCGAACTTCCCGAAAATCAGCGCATAGTTGAACAACGCATTGGACAGCACGCCAATAATACTGATGACAAGAGCCCATACCGGCTGTTCCAGCGCCGAAATGAAATTGCGCAGGATGATGAAGAACAGGAACGGCAGGATCGACCACATATAGGCGCTGACATAGGTTCCCGCTATCGCGGCGAGATCCGGTTGCTGGCCGAAGATCAATAATAGATTTTCGGTGTTCCAGAGGATGATCCAGAAGGGTAAAATGACCGCAGCGGCGGCCCACATCGCCTGCCGAAACGTCCGACGCACATCGCGGACGCTATGCTGCATCCGGCCGATTTCTGTCGCCATCATCGGCGCAGAGGCGGTGATCAGCCCCATGCAGAAAATCGCCGCGGTCATCGCCAGATTAAACCCGAGTGTCGCCGCAGCGAGTTCTCGCGCACCCAGCCAGCCGAGCATCAACACATCGGTCGCCCCGATCAGCGCCATCGTCAGGTTCGACAGGATCAGCGGCCAGGCAAGCGAAACCGTGGCGCGCAGTTCATGCCGCCAAGGATGTTGCTCTCGCAGACTAAGGGACGCGCTGGCCATCGGCGCGCGTTAGCCGAAGGCGCACTGCCTAGCCAGTGAAACCGCGCTCCGGCCTAAAAGTCCGGGAAACTATCTCGGATCTTTGGGATAGCCTCGCGTTCCGTAGCAATCATCGTCCAGTCGTCCGTCACGGTCATAGCCGTCACAACCGTCATTCTTGTCGATGAAATAGCCGCCAGCCGCTCCCGCTGCGGCACCAATGGCCGCACCTTGCAACACGTCACCGCCGGTAATGGCTCCGATTGCCGCGCCGGCTGCAGCGCCGGCACCCGCGCCTTCGGCCGCGTAGTTTCCGGCGCAAGCCGAGAGACTGATTGCGGCTGTTCCAGCCAGTAGCAGTTTACTTGCATATCTTATCATCGTCATACTCCAAAAAAATCCGCCCCACTGAAGGATAAGCACGCAAGCGTGCGACGGTTCCTGAACGGAAGTGAGTTGCCGGACGAAGCGTATCATCGGTGCGACCGGCTGCTCCGGCAGCTGGTCGCGAGGGTGATGACACCGAGGTCGGTAGCGGCGGCACGCCGTTCATGAGATATCCGAAAAGGCACCCTGACGAGAACTCGGCGCAGGTAATCCGGGCATCTGATCCTCTACCACCAAACGGACAGGATAAAATCCTTGCGCAAACTCCCTGCCCTCTGCCACTAGGCTTGCTCGAAACAGGGGACCTTCATGCTATCGGCAATCGGACTTATTGGCGGGTTGGCGCTGCTTATCTGGATGACCGTGCGCGGGGTTAATATCCTGATCGCCGGGCCGGTCGCTGCGGCGGTTGTCGCGCTGACCAGCGGGATCGCGTGGCTGCCGCCGCTTGCCGTGGAAGGTGCGCCGGATTTCGCCACCGCTTATATGGACGGCTTTGTCGGCTTTTTCGAAAGCTGGTTTTTCATGTTTCTGCTCGGCGCGATATTCGGCGAGATCATGGGTGCCAGCGGCGCCGCCGCGAGCGTCGCCCACTGGATCATCAAGAAGATCGGGATAAGGCATGCCGTGCTCGCCGTGGTCGCCGCCTGTGCGGTGCTGACCTATGGCGGAGTCAGCGTGTTCATCGTGTCATTCAGCGTCTATTCGCTCGCCGTGCACCTGTTTCGCGAGGCGGACCTGCCAAGGCGGTTCATCCCCGGCGCACTGGCTTTCGGATCGGTCACTTTCACCATGACCAGCGCGGGCAGCCCGGAAATCCAGAATCTGATCCCGATGGAATATCTCGGCACCACCGCTTATGCCGGCTGGCAGGTCAGTCTAGTCGTCGCCCTGTTCATGGCCGTGACCGGACAATATTGGATCAACCACATGGTCCGGCGCGCCGTTGCCAAGGGAGAGCATTTTGTCGACCGCGAAAGCGATGATCACAATATAGACTATGGCAATTTGCCCCCGCCGCTGCTGTGCATCCTGCCGCTGGTTGCGGTGCTGGTGATCTTCCTGATCTTCCAATATCCGCAGGACATGGGGCCGCTATCGGTGATCCTGCCGCAAAATTCACTCGACAAATGGGCCCTGGTGGCGGCGCTGGGAACGGGGGCGGTTGTCGCGCTGATGGTCGGCTATCAGAAGCTGAAATCCATGCCCGAAGCCTTTTCGCGCGGCGCGACCTGCGCGGTTGTCGCGATCACCAACACCTGCGCGGTCGTCGGATTTGGATCGGTCGCCAAATTGTCTCCGGCGTTTCAGGAAGCGCTGGTCATGGTACAGAATATCCCCGGCAGCCCACTGATCGGCGCGGCCATTGCAGTGACTGTGATCGCCGGTCTTACCGGCTCTGCGTCCGGCGGCCAGTCGATCGCCCTGCCCCTGATTGCGCCGCATTATCTTGATGCCGGCGCGCAGCCCGACGAGCTCCACCGGGTCGTCGCCATCTCCTCCGGCGCGCTCGATAGCCTGCCGCACAACGGCTATGTCGTGACCACTATCCGCGCGGTTTGCGGCGAAACGCACAAGGATGCCTATGGCGCGGTCGGCGCGCTGACCGTAGTGATACCGGTGATCGGAACAATTATGGCCGTAGCGCTATTTGCGATTTTCTAGAACCAGCATCATGCTTATTCGGCTGGGACCGCCTTTACGTTGAGTCCAAGCAACTTCCATTCAGTGCCAACAAATGTATATTCATATATAAAATTCAATCTGGTTGGCGATATTTTATAAAATCCTTCAATCCGTAAAATGCCCTCTTCATCAATTTTACCAGTTTGTTTGAACATTGGTGTCTTTCCTTTAAACACCTTCAATTCCTGCTTGCCTTTAAAGCCACTAAAACCCTCCTCCAGCTTATCGAGCGTTATCTCGCGCTGAAACTCGGATGAGAACGTTTCATAAAAGCCCTCCATTGTCGGAGCAAGCATTCCATCAACAAAATCGGACGTAGTAAGGCGTGTCAGCGCTATACGCTCATCACGTGACGGTAACGGTGGCCCGGACGACTGAGAGACATCGCTCCGAAAACCGGCTTGCTCCTTGGTGACTGACTGAATTTTCCAACCTGCATCAGAATTCACAAGCTTGAGCATTATAGGAATCTCGTCACCCTTTGCCGTTGTCAGAGAGCCTTCGAGTGAACCGGTCGAACCGCTGATGGAGCGAGATGACCAGCTAGTATCGGTTACATCATTGAGCCCATTTTCCTTAAGATAAGCGCGCAATTTTTCTTTGCTCGTCGTCGCCTGAAAATCACTCGACAACAGCGCATAAACGCTGTCCATGTCATCATTTGCGGCAGCAACGAAGAAATCATCGCCCGCTTTTGAGATATCCCCTGTTAGCCAGAAAATCAGGCCAATCAAAAGTGCAACGCCAGCAAAAATGCCGAGTACAACCTTCATCCATGTCTTCATCTGAAATCCCCCTCGAAAAAGCGACCCGAGTTGAAGCGATCGTGGCGGCATTACCCTATTCGTCAGGCAAGCCCTGTGCCAGCGATCACAAATATCTGGCACAATATCACAATCTTTGCAAATTGACCGGGAACTGCCAACCGCCACCCCAGCGCAAGCTGGGCCCTAGTCCGAGGGCTGGGAGACTCACATAGGCGGGTTGGATCCCAGCCTGCGCCGGGATGACAGCGCCCTATTTCAGCCGTTCGATCTTGCTCGCCGCCTCGTCGATGATCGCGGTGACGTCGAGGATCTTGTCCGAACCCTTTTCTTCTTCCGCCAGCCGGATACGGATCGCGCTCTTGAGATTGTGGACGGCGCGGCGGACGGATGCGCCGTCGCTGGCCTCGCCCATTTTCGACACGCCTTCCAGCCGTTCGAGAATCTCGGCAATATGCGCCTCTTCCTCGGCCAGCCGGGCGGAACCCGCTTTGGTGATCGAATAGATTTTCTTGCCGTCATCACCGACCGCCTCGTCAATCAGGTCCATTTCGGCCATCAGGGTCAGCGCCGGATAAACAATCCCCGGACTGGGCGCATAATGGCCGCCGGTCAGTTCCCCGATCTGGCGGATCAGGTCATAGCCGTGCCGCGGTTCTTCGGCGATCAGATGCAACAGCACCAGCTTGAGTTCGCCGCGCCGGAACATCCGTCCCCGCCTTTTACCGGCAGCTCCTTCAAAGGCAGCTTGTGCGAAGGCCCGGACAAATTTCTCGCCGGTCATTCCGCTCCGCCCGCGACCATGACGGCCACCGGGTCCACATTTTCTTTCGTGTCTCATTTCATATTCCTTTTTATATCTAAGTAGTGTTTAAGATATATCTTAATCTTCACTTTGCAACAGGGAAAATGCCACGAATGGATAAGATTTTGAAAATCCGTCACAATATCTGCGGTTCATTGCAACCGACGCCGATGAGGCACTTTCATGAAAGACATTGGACTAATCGCCAGCGGCTGTTAATCGATCAGCTAAAGTTAAATGGAGCGACCAATGGAAATCCCGATTCACGGCACGTGCGATCCCCGCTTTGCAGCGGTCAAAATGGCCTTCGAGAATAATTTTCGCGAGCATGGTGATCTCGGCGCATCGGTTACGATCACCATGGATGGCGAATTTGTCGTCGATCTGTGGGGCGGCCATCTCGACGAGGCGCGCACCGAGCCGTGGCAGGAGGATAGTCTGGTCAACGTCTGGTCAAGCACCAAGACCATGGCGGCGATGTCATTATTGCTGCTCGCCGATCGCGGCGAGGTCGACCTTCATGCACCGGCTGCGCAATATTGGCCCGAATTTGCGCAGAATGGCAAAGAATCGATCGAAGTTCGGCATTTTCTTAGCCACACTGCCGGACTCTCGGGGATGGACGAAAAGGTCGAGGGCGATGCGCTCTATGACTGGGAATGGATGACCGACGCTCTGGCCAAACAGAAGCCGTGGTGGGAGCCAGGAACGCAATCCGGCTATCACGCCCTGACCCAGGGGCATCTGATCGGCGAAATTGTCCGCCGGGTGACCGGGCAGACGCTCGGTAATTTCTTCCGTCAGGAAATCGCCGAACCGACCGGCGCGGATTTTCATATTGGCGCGGATGCAGATCTGGATGCGCGGATCGGCAATCTCGTCCCGCCCCCGTCGCGCGCGGCACCCGATGGCAATTCCATCGCCGGGCGCACCTTTGCCAACCCCGGCGTCGATGCCACCCTGCCCCGGGAGCGCGCCTGGCGCGCAGCGGAAATACCCGCCGCCAACGGTCAGGGCAATGCCCGCAGCATCGTCCGCGCCCAGACCGCGATGGCCAATGGCGGCCAGGCGTTCGGCAAGACGATCATGTCGGAAGCGGGCACCAGAAGGATTTTCGAGAAGCAGAGCGAAGGCACTGATCTGGTGCTGGGCCTGCCGGTGTCCTTCGGCATGGGCTACGGCCTGAACAGCGCGGCCACGCCGGTCAGCCCCAATAAAAACACCGCTTTCTGGGGCGGCTATGGCGGGTCGTCGGTGATCATCGACCAGGACGCACGGTTGTGTTTTTCCTATGTGATGAACAAGATGGAAAGCGGGCTGTTGGGCGATCCGCGAGGGTTCGGGCTGGCGGCGGCCATGTATATGTCGGTGGCGGTTTAGGGCGGCGGAGGGTCCCGGACCGCTGCTGTCTCCCCAGCGAAGGCTGGGGTCTAAACGGGGGTGGTGAGACCCTCATAGGCGGGTTGGGTGCCAGCCTTCGCTGGCATGACGCGTGTCTGACTTCGGGCACTTCGCCGCCGCTGCAGCATCGCGTGCATATCGGCGGCGTTTAGAATATATTCAATGATTTGCGCTAGACGTTCGCGATGAATGATATGTCTACCCCTGTAGCAGCTGCGCAAGAAATGGGCGGTTCTCCGACATCATTCGACGTGGATGAAGCACATAGGCTGCGCAGCAAGATTATCGGGAAATGTGCTGCTGTTGAAAGCTGGCTCGTCGGCCAAATATCTTCAGTCCAAAAACCCGAAATGATGTTCTCGAAAAAAATTGAGCAATTGGAAAAACTGTCAGAACAACAAAAAATCGACTACAAACAGCCTGAAAAGCTCAAAGCTCGTCTTGATGCATTTAAGCCATTTGCTGACTTCCGGTCAGAAATAGTCCACTCGGAAATGGCGGTGATGATGTGCGATGGCAAGATCACTGTGTTTTTCGAAAATGCGGCTCATACCAGTAAAAAAATGCTCCGAAAGCAGATCGTCATAATGATCGAAGAACTTAATGAGGTTTGGCTAAACATGTCTACGGCAGCCGCCAATGTTCTGACTTCACCCTAATCTACACGGCCTTCACACGGTCATAAACCAGAATCCGTCACCCCAGCGAAGGCTGGGGCCTAAACCAAAGGTAACGAGACTCTCATAGGCGGGTTGGGTGCCAGCCTTCGCTGGCATGACAAGTCACGGCTATTCTTACATCGACGGTCACAACCCCTCACCC
>RCMY010000585.1_pt1 | contig 34264 bp, 30 predicted proteins | sample 2041341 | NCBI WGS metagenome assembly RCMY01 (sample SAMN09708234, study PRJNA481090) | Marine sediment metagenome, whole genome shotgun sequencing project. | reverse complement strand
CTGCCCTAATAAACTAAGTCAGCCCCATAAATTATATTGAGTAGTTTCAAGATGGCGTGTTATCAGACTTTTAAAATTCATTATTAATGGTCAATTCGCAAATATTGATAGTTGACCGAAAGATTCTGAAAATTGTATTTATAGCTCAACTCTTTCACTAAAATTAAATCTATAGTATGACCAAAATTTTATTACTTTCTGACACCCATTCACACATAGACGATGCTATATTAAAGCATGTTGGCTGGGCCGATGAAGTTTGGCATGCAGGCGACATAGGTTCTTTAGAGGTTACTGATGCAATTAAAAAATTAAAGCCTTTAAAAGGTGTGCATGGGAATATAGACGACCATATTATTCAAAAAGAATTTCCAGAAAACAATAGATTTTTCTGTGAAGGTGTCGATGTTTGGATAACTCATATTGGTGGTTACCCTCCTAAATACAATGTAAGAACACGAGATATGATAAAAGAAAATCCACCAAAACTATTCATCTGTGGCCACTCTCATATTCTAAAAGTTATGATGGACAAAATATTGGGCGTTCTACATATGAACCCAGGTGCCTGTGGCACGTACGGGTTTCACCAAGTACGTACAATGTTACGTTTTGTGATAGACGGAGAAGACATTAAAGATTTAGTGGTTGTAGAATTGGGGAAGCGTTAGCGATAGCACCTGAATCTGCTTCACTTTTTCAACTATTTAAATAGTTTAAGGCATTAAAAATATAGTAGATGGAGCATCTCATTACAATCTAATTAATGAAAACATCTTAAAACAAAAAAACCCGGAAACTACCCCGGGTTTAACGCACTAATACTACTAAGATGTTAGGTTTAACGCAAGCGATCAACAGATTTTACAAGATCTTCATCCTTTTTTATAGCCCTATTTGCAAGGACCAAAAAAATGATAGAAAATACTGGAATCAGCATCCCAATACCCTTCTCAGAGACCAAAGCCTCTCCGGATAAGTTTAGTGATCGATAAACGAAAAATCCTAGTAAAAAAACATTTAATATCATATTCAGCCTGTTAATTACAAACTGGGTTTTTCTATTTTTAAATTGTACAATAGACCATATAGCCAATACCGTACTTATGTAAAAGGCAATGGAAATAAGCATTTCATTATCCGCAAAAACCTCAACACCATCTATGTTTATCCATAGATTGAAGAAGAACGGTAATACGCCTGCAAGAATTGCAACGATTAGTAAATAAAAGCTCTGTATTCTTTGAATCATAAATTTATCATCACTTTATAGCGTAAAAATACAGGTCTTTTCAAAAATTATAACTCTTTTATTCAAAATAATTTGTAATATTGCTTCGTTATCATGTTATAACACCTACCAATAAGGAAAACATTCCTTGAGTTTACCCAAAAAAAATATACTTCTTACAAAATACTATACTCATAATTTATTCGACTACTTAATGTTTGAGATTTCAGATTTAAAATCAAAAAAGCTTCCTGAGCTTCAGGAAATTGCTAAAGGACTAAAGGTTCCTAAATTCAAAACCTTAAAAAAATTAGATTTAGTCTACCAAATATTAGACTTACAAGCTGCAAACCCTAAAGTTGCTGCTGCTATTGCACCTGTTAAAACGGAAGCAGTAGAAGTTAGCAAACCTGTGGAGGAAAAACCGAAACCGAAGCCAAAACCAAGGCCAAGGCAACGGGTTGCTCCAAATGAAACAAAGGAACCCAGAGCTACTGAAAAAGAAGAGTCTTCAAAAAAAGCAGACGCTCCAGAAAAAGATGTAAAGGAAATCGCAGAAACGCCAAAACCTAGACCACGACCAAGGCCTAAAGCTCCGAATACACCAAATACCAAAAAAGATTTTCAGAAGAATTCTCCTCAAAGTAATAATCTGAATAGCAAAAAACCAAACCCGAGAACTCCTCACGACAAAAGTAATTTTGATAAGGATCTAAAAAATAGGTACAAGGAGCCAGAATACGAATTTGACTCTATTATTGCGAGTGAAGGAGTATTGGATATCATGCAAGATGGTTACGGGTTTTTACGTTCATCAGATTACAATTACCTATCATCACCAGATGATATCTATGTATCACAATCACAAATTAGACTTTTCGGTTTAAAAACAGGGGATACAGTTTTAGGTAATGTAAGACCACCAAAAGAAGGTGAAAAATACTTTCCTTTAATTAAGGTGAATAAAATTAACGGTATTGATCCACAAATTGTACGTGATCGCGTTTCATTCGAGCATTTAACTCCATTATTCCCTCAAGAGAAATTTAACTTGGCAGAACGCCAAAGTACTATATCAACCCGTATCATCGACTTGTTTTCTCCTATAGGAAAAGGACAAAGGGGTATGATCGTATCTCAACCAAAGTCTGGTAAAACCATGCTTTTAAAAGATATTGCAAACGGTATCGCTGCAAATCACCCTGAGGTATATCAAATTATATTATTAATTGATGAACGCCCTGAAGAGGTTACCGACATGCAACGTAATGTTCGTGGTGAAGTTGTTGCCTCTACATTCGATAAAGAACCTACAGAACATGTTCGTGTTGCGAACATTGTTTTGGAAAAAGCCAAGCGTTTGGTAGAATGTGGTCATGATGTAGTTATCCTATTAGATTCTATTACCCGTTTAGCACGTGCATATAACACGGTACAACCTGCATCTGGCAAGGTATTAAGTGGTGGTGTTGATGCTAACGCGCTACACAAGCCAAAAAGATTTTTTGGTGCTGCAAGAAACATAGAAGGAGGTGGTTCTCTTACAATTATTGCTACAGCATTAACAGAGACCGGCTCTAAAATGGATGAAGTTATTTTTGAAGAATTTAAAGGTACTGGTAACATGGAACTTCAACTGGATCGTAAAATTGCGAACAGAAGAATATTTCCAGCCATTGACCTCACTTCTTCTAGTACACGTAGAGACGACATGTTATTGGATGAAACAACCTTACAACGTATGTGGATCATGCGTAAGTATCTTGCAGATATGAATCCTGTAGAAGCAATGGAGTTTATTGAGCAGCGTTTTAAACAAACGAAGAACAATGAAGAATTCTTGCTGACGATGAATAATTAAAATAATTAAGTTTTATAAAAAATCTCGATTTCTATATGAAGTCGGGATTTTTTGTTTTCAACAAAGCCCCATAACAGTATCTCTATTAAAACCATAAATCTACTTTTTATACTCCTATTTTTTTTTAATATCTTTAACTAATTAGAGAAAGATTCTCCCCCAGTCTTTTTTCAGTTTTCTTATTATAAATCCTAATTCACAGAAAATGAAAAGACCAACTTCAATTACCTGCAAAATATTATGTGTTCTTGTATTCACTAGTATTTTTAGCTGCAATCAACAACAGAAAAAAAACAAACCAAATCCAAAAAGTCCCCCAATTGTTGATGCCCCTGCTAACATTATTTCCCTAAACGAAGCAAATGCTATTTATGACAATTATTCAGAACATAGGGTTAGCTTAATTGAACCTTACGAAACACAACAACGGCAACCAGATGAAAAATTTGAAGCATCTAGATTTGTAGATTTTGATTACGATTCCCTTAAGCAATACATTGCTTATATAGACCAGGAAGCCGAAGCGGGCGGTGTTAAAAAAATCACCAAGTTAAGATTGTATTTCGCCAACTACCCCAACAAAGAAAAATTTCCAAACGGAAAAAAGGTAGTTCATAAAAGACAAAATTCAATCTTCATGGTTCCAACTTTAGAAAAAGGAGGAATTAATTATGGTTTCTTTATTGGTAGTAATGGTAATGCCGAATTAATAAAAGATTGGAAAGATTCTGCTAAAGATGGTTTAGGATTTTCTTTAGATAAAAAACAAGAAGCACAAGCGGGATTCGTTCCTGAATTTTCTTTAAATACCAGTTTACAAGGCAGTAAAAGCTTAGCTTTTAATTTTGGTCAAGGTGGACCCCCACCAAAAACAGATTTTTAAAATAATTACTGCATGCTTTCAATATCTTTTATAAAGGATAATTATTATATGATAGTGTATGCAGTGACGCTATTTATATCCCTAGCCACGTATAAAAAATATTATGACACTGCTTTAAAGTACTTCCCAATCGTTATTGCTTATACTTTTTTTAATGAGGTGCTGGGATATTTAGTTAGAACTTATGACGAAATTTCTTTTTTCCAGAATGTTAAATACAGTAACTTTAATGATGTAATTTATAATATATATGCGATTATATTCTTTTGCTTTTTTTACTTCGTTTACAGGCAATTGATACATAATAATAGTTATAAAAAGTGGATACTCATCAGCACAATAATCTCACTTTTGGCATATTTAATAAGTACTATATTTCAAAACCCACTTGAAACTAATCTGTATTACGCCCTTGCAATAAGTTCTTGGCTATTAGTCTTTTGTGTTATTCTATATTTTAGAGATAAAGTACAACAACAAGAAGATTTATTTCAAATACACAACCTAATGTTTTGGGTAAGTCTTGCTTTATTGGTCTTTTATTCCATATTCCCAGTAATTTATGTAATAGGCTATACAGATTATGAGACTTGGATGAAATACGAATTAAGATCAGTTCTGAGAGTCCTAATAGTCATTATGTACAGTCTGTTCATTTTTGGTTTCATAAAAGGAAGAAGACTAGCCTTTAGGTAGAATAAATGCCACTATAGAATAAATAGTGTGCTAATCAAAGGATGAATTATGCTAGAGTACATATTGAATAATTATTTCATGTTACTCTACTTTTTAGCTCTAATTCTATCTATTGCTAAATACCATCTCTATTATGATACAATATTAAAATATCTACCCATTCTGATTGCCTACACTTTCTTAACAGAAACCCTAGGTATTATCATACGTGATGTAGATGAAATTCAAATTATCTACAAGCAAGAGTATTACAATTATAATACAGTCATTTTCAATATTTTTGATATCATATTTTTTCTATATTTCTATTATGTTTTTTATCATATTATCGAGAATTCACTTTGCAAAAAAGTAATTAAATATGGTAGCATGGTGTTTGTTCTTACGTGTACCATCAATTTATTCGTTCAAGATTTTTATGTAGACCCTCAAAACTATGCAATTATAATTGGCGCTATAATTTTACTCTACGCTGTTCTCAACTATCTTTATAACACTACTACAAAAAAACAAAGGCTTTCACTTCACAAGAACTTACTTTTTTGGATCAGTATAGGTATTTTAATTTTCTACACTTTTTATCCAATATCGATGTATATTTTAACCTGCCATTTTGAATTCTATAATGAATACAATTTATCTATATTTCACCATGCTTCAATTGGCGTATTCTACTTTTGTATTATCATTGGTTTTATTTTAATGAAGCGACTTCGTATAATTTCTAACAATTAGAATACAATTAAATTAGTTCTAACACTAAACCATAAGACCTTCTCAAACTCAATAGTATTGAATTTAAAGAAGGTCGGTACAACAAAAAAAGCCTTCCCAAGAGGAAGACTTTAAATTTTATAAGAAAAGCTAAATTATAGAGCCGCTACGTGCTTCGCTAATTTACTTTTTAAGTTAGCAGCTTTATTATCATGTATAATGTTACGTTTTGCTAAACGGTCTATCATACTAACCACTGTAGGATATAATGTTTCAGCAGATTTCTTATCTTCTTCAGTACGCAACTTTCTCAACGCATTACGCATTGTTTTGTGTTGGTATTTGTTACGTAAACGTACTGCTTCGTTTCTTCTGATTCTCTTTAACGCTGACTTGTGATTTGCCATTTTATCTCTTAATTTGTTTATAGGATTTATTAAAATCCTGAAAATGTTTTACTAGTAGTCCGTAGGGGAATCGAACCCCTGTTACCAGGATGAAAACCTGGCGTCCTAACCCCTAGACGAACGGACCATTATTTTAATTAGAACTTATAAATAGCAATTAAAAACCTAAATCTTCAATTACTTTGTAGTCCGTAGGGGAATCGAACCCCTGTTACCAGGATGAAAACCTGGCGTCCTAACCCCTAGACGAACGGACCATACTTTGCGCAATTGCGGATGCAAAAATACAAATATTTTTTACTATCACAACAACTGAATATTATTTTTTAAAATTATTAATATGCTTTCGCAAATAACACCCTTTTATTTGAGGGTTTACCAGTAACCATACATGCTCCTTCTTCAGCAACAGCGTCAATAGGAATACACCTAATCGTTGCTTTTGTCTCGTTTTTCACACGCTCTTCAGTCTCTTTACTACCATCCCAATGTGCAGATATAAATCCGCCCTTATCCTCTAAAATTTTCTTGAATTCATCATAAGAATCAACTTTAGTAATATGCTTCGTACGGTAATCCAATGCCTTTTTATACAAATTCTTCTGAATATCTTCCATTAAGAACTCTATTTTAGCCACCACATCGGTTGCTAGAATTGTTTCTTTTTGCAACGTATCTCTTCTCGCTACCTCAAATGTGCCATTTTCCAAATCTCTTGGTCCTACCGCTAACCTAACAGGCACTCCTCTTAGTTCGTATTCATTAAATTTAAAACCAGGCTTATGCGTATCTCTATTATCAAATTTTACAGAAATACCTTTAGATCTTAATTCTTTGACCAATGGTATTACCTTTTCAGAAATTTCATCCAATTGATCCAATCCTTTATAAATAGGAACAATCACCACTTGAATAGGTGCCAATTTTGGAGGAATCACTAAACCATTATCATCACTGTGTGTCATTACCAACGCTCCCATCAATCTAGTTGAAACTCCCCATGAAGTAGCCCATACATATTCTTTGCTACCTTCTTTAGTAGCAAATTTAACGTCGAATGCCTTTGCGAAATTTTGACCTAAGAAATGTGATGTTCCTGCCTGTAGTGCTTTTCCATCTTGCATCAATGCTTCTATGCAATACGTTTCAATTGCACCCGCAAAACGTTCGCTTTCAGTTTTCGTTCCTTTAATTACCGGTACTGCCATGTGGTTCTCGGCAAAATCAGCATAAACGTTCATCATTTGTTCTGCCTCTGCTATTGCTTCTTCTTCAGTAGCATGCGCAGTGTGGCCTTCTTGCCATAAAAATTCAGATGTTCTTAAGAACAGTCTAGTTCTCATTTCCCAGCGTACTACATTTGCCCATTGATTAATCAATAAAGGCAAATCTCTATACGACTGTATCCATTTTCGATAGGTATCCCATATAATGGTTTCAGAAGTTGGCCTTACAATCAACTCTTCTTCCAGCTTAGCATCGGGATCTACAATAATTCCACTACCATCTTCAGCATTTTTTAATCTGTAATGGGTAACTACGGCACATTCTTTAGCAAAGCCTTCTACATGACTAGCCTCTCTACTGAAGTATGATTTTGGTATAAATAAAGGAAAATATGCATTTTCGTGTCCGGTCTCCTTAAACATTTTGTCCAAGCCTGCCTGCATCTTCTCCCATATTCCATAACCGTAGGGTTTTATCACCATACAACCTCTAACACCAGAGTTCTCGGCCAAATCTGCCTTCACTACTAGTTCGTTATACCATTTGGAATAATCCTCACTTCTCTTAGTCAAATTTTTACTCATTTTCTGGAGTTTGGCACAAATTTTGTGAATATTATAATAAATTAATTGGGTAAAACTAGTTATTTTTAATATGTTCAACAATATAATTTTGATCCGATGATATATTCTTTACCCCACAACAAACTTCGCAACATAACAATGTTGGTGACCCTAGGTTTAATTATAGCCTCATGTGGTTCTTACCAACAATCTTCTTATTATGACAACGACGGTATTTATTCTGATAATACCCCAACCACAGTAGAAAGAAGACCAGAGCAACGAAATTATCAGCAAAATAATCCAGAAACCAACACCTATTCTGATTATTTTGGAGAAAAGGCCAATCAATATGATGAAATATTGGATAACGAAATTTTTACGGATGTTGATTCTTACTCGAGCAATACTGTAAATGACAGTATACCTCAAGATCAATTAACAAATTATTATTCAAGCGAAAATGACTACCAAGGTTACGGTGGTTGGGGCGATAATAATTCTAATGTAAGTATTAACATTTATGACAATGGATGGAATAATTATGGATACGGAGGACTTTATGGTTGGGCAAATCCTGTTTGGGGATGGAACAATTGGGGATATGGTGGTTATTATGGATATGGTTGGAACAATCCTTGGAGATGGAACAGGTGGAATAATTGGGGATATGGCGGCTTTGGCTATGGATACGCAGGTTATGGATTTGGATGGAACAACCCTTACTATGGATATGGATATGGATATGGTTACGGATACAGAAACTACAACCGCAATTATGGCTACAGCAATAGAAGTTATGCCTATAACAACTCAAGAAGAGGTAATTACAATAGAACTACAATTAATAACGGAGCTACAACAAGTGCATTAAGGGGAAGATCTAATGTAAACACAAGAGGAGATTCTCCTAGATATAGAAGTACTGATTCTAGAACGGCGACAGCAAGAAGCTCTTCAAATACACGTAGTGCAAGAACCTATACTGGAAACACAACAACAAGAAGAACTGTTGGTGTAGATCAGAACAGAGCCTATAGAAGTAGCAGAAGCACGAGAGCAACACCAAGATACAACACATCTTCGCGAAGCTCTAGTAGATATCCTTCAAGTCCAAATACTTCAGGTACCACAAGATCAAGTAGTAGAGTTATGACTCCAAGAACCTCAACGTATAGAAGTTCTGGAAATAGTAGCTCAAGAACTGGAAACAATTATTCAACTGGTCGTTCTACAAGAAGTACAAATAATGGGTCTTACAGAAGTTCTGGCAACAGTTCAAGAAGTAATTCAAGTGGCTCATATAGAAGTTCAGGTAGCAGTAGCTCTAGAAGTTCTGGTTCGTCGGCAAGAAGCTCAAGCAGTGGATCTTCTAGATCTTCTGGTTCGTCGTCATCTAGCAGAAGTAGTGGTAGAAATAATTAAATTCAATAATTTTTTAAAATTCAAAATATTGATATGAAAAGATATTTAACTTTCATAACACTAGCTGTGTGTGCCTTCGGTAGTGCTCAGAACATTAATGAAGTATTACGCTACAGTACCGAAAACCTTCAAGGAACTGCTCGTTTTCAAGCAATGGGTGGGGCTTTTGGAGCATTAGGAGGTGATTTATCCTCTTTAAATGTAAATCCGGCGGGGTCAGCTGTTTTCAACAATAGTTTATTTACCATTTCTGGCTCAAACTACAACACCAACAATCAATCTAGCTATTTCGGAAATGGTACAAATACCAAGAATAACAACTTAGATTTAAATCAGATTGGTGGAGCATTTGTTTTCAAAAACACCAATTCCAATTCAGATTGGCAGAAATTTACTTTAGCATTTAATTATGATGTAGTAAATAATTTCGATAATGAATATTATGTTGCTGGAAACAGCACTCAAGGTATTGACAACTACTTTTTAAATTTTGCGCAAGGAACACCTTTTGGGTCTATACTACGCCAAGACGGCGAATATATAGAAGAAGCTTATTTAGACATCGGCTCTAATCAAGGTTATAAAGAACAACAGACATTTTTAGGGTACTATGGAGGTATTCTTGACCCTATTTCAGAAGATGATAATAACACCGATTACGTTAGTAATACAATTTACAATTCAGTAAATCAGGAATTTTTAAGAAGAACTACTGGCTACAATAGTAAGTTCACTTTAAATATGGGCTCTCAATTTCAAGAGAATATTTATATGGGTGCTTCGTTAAATTTTCATAATGTAATGTATTCAAGGTTTGACCGATTCACAGAAAACGGATATGATCCCACTTCAGAAATACAGAGAACAACTTTCGACAACTATTTACAAACAGATGGTAACGGGTTCTCGTTTAGCTTGGGCGCAATAGCCAAATTAAATGAATATGTACGTTTAGGTGGTAGCTACCAATCCCCTACATGGTATCAATTGGAAGATGATTTTTCTCAACGCATCAATTCTGATTTGGCTGATGATGAAATTAATTTTATTGACCTTAACATTGTAAATCTTTTTGAATCTTATACTGTTAAAACCCCAAGCAAGTTGACTGGAAGCTTAGCGGTCATCTTTGCACAAGATGGATTATTAAGTTTTGATTATGGATTTCAAGATTTTTCAAAGGCAGAATTACGACCTACGAACGATACAAGTTTTCAAACCGTTAACAATCAAATTTCTAATGACCTAGGCACGGTATCTACATTTCGATTGGGTGGAGAATACAAAATTGAACAAGTTAGTTTAAGAGCTGGTTATCGATTTGAACAAAGCCCTTATGCAAATGGCAATACAATTGGAGATTTAAATGCCGTTTCTGGTGGTATCGGTTATAATTTTGGAGGTAGTAGATTAGATTTTGCCTTAAGCCGTTCTCAACAAGATATAAACGAACGATTATTTGATACTGGCATTACTACACCTGCAATTATTAATAGAATCAACACCAATGCAACATTAAGTTACACGATAAACTTCTAATTAAGTTTATTGCTAAATACATAAAAAAAAGGGAGCAAATTTGCTCCCTTTTTTTTATCTCTTTAATGAGAAGTGCGTTTTTCTTGTTTTAGCTACTAATAAACCCTCCTCTACCTCACCATATTCAAATCGAAACCAATAATCTGTAGAAGGCATCTGTTGGCCATTATAAGTGCCATCCCATGTACTATTTGGGGCCAATTGTTTTAGTAGCTTACCGTATCTGTCAAAAATAAAAACAACTGGACTGGTTAAAGTTTCAATACCTTGAATATTCCATCCATCATTTATACCATCTCCATTAGGTGTGAAAAACTTAGGATACCCTACCACAAGAAATTCTAACGGATCGGTAATACCACACCCGTTTTTGTCATTAATAATTACAGTATTAAGCCCAGGAGGTACATTCATAAATATCGAATCGTCTTGAAACTCACCACCATTAATAGCATATTCATAATCCCCATCACCTTCAACAAAAAATTCGATGTTATTCTGGTCGGGATCAATGGATAAGTTGGTATCTACTGTTTCTACTCTATCTAGTATAGGTGTTCCAAAAAATGTAATTAATACGCCGCTATTGTCACTTACTGTTGGCGGCGTCCCTGAAATAGTAGTGATTGAAGCGAAATAACGACCAGAATTAGGACTCACTACTATTAATTCTGCACCAAAATCTCCAGACCCTGTAAGCGTATCATCCACAACTCCATCATCTTCATAATCAACAGTCCACTCAACATTTGCAATATCAGCACCTGCAGGTGAGTTCAATGCACTTATAGTAATATCATCATCACCTTCACAAGCGATTATATCCAATCCTAAAAATTCGTCTCTAAGCGTACAATCTAAAGCAGTATCTTGATCATCACTAACAGAACTTCCTGTAAATGTTAGCATAAAAGGCTCAGGATCTCCTGTGAAATTATCGGCAAAATTATTAATAAGAATATAATATATTTCACCAGGTAGCACATCTAAATATTCATCATAGGTGTTTTGACTACCTGTTAATGAAGCTGCACCTTCTTGTCCACTTTCAGGATTCACACCTAGTCCAGTAAAATTAGTTTCGTTTACTTCATAATTACAACGTATCGGTTGTGCTGTACCATTACTTATATCGGCACAATCTACATCAGGGCCAAATACAGCAAAATCCCATTCTGCAGTAGGTGTTGATCCAGATGAAGCCAATGCTTCAATATCAAAACCAACCTGACCACCGGTACCTGCCCTAAAGACAAACCAAGAGGTATTAAATTCAATATTAGCAGATACAAGACTTCCTTTTTCCAAGCATCCAGTTTGTAGTATAACTTCTGGATCAAAATCATCAACATCGCCAGTACCCCCGGCGATTCCCATAATAGGTTGATCTGCACATACAGGTATTGCCGTTCTACAATCGGCTGAATTTTGAGCAGTTGAATTCCAATAGAAAAGAAACAAACAACATATAGAACAAAGAAGTGTTCTCATAAATAGAGTGGCTATTAGTATACGTATCGTATATTATAACTTCACATGACTAACTTTAGTATCCTACATCGATTATTATGGTGTTTAATCGATAAAATACACTTTTTGAAACCCTTTTAAAGAGTTATCGCTTTAATGTAAAATGATTGTTTATGTATGCAGCGTTAGTGTTTTCTCCTGACGAAGTGGTATACGACAACTTGAACCAATAATCTGATTCTGGCAATAACACACCATTAAAAGTACCATCCCAGCCACTTGAATCTTCATTCATTTGATATAATAACTTACCATATCGATTATAGATTGTTATTACAGGATTATCTAAAACTGAAAGTCCGTCTACCTTCCATTTATCATTTACACCATCTGCATTTGGTGTAAAAAACTTAGGAAAACCTACAACCACTATATCCTTTGAATCTAAACCACAGCCATTTAAATCTGTAACAGTTATAGTATGCTCGCCCGGAAATAGATTATTAAATATCGAACTGCTTTGAGGTTCTTCATTATCCACTTGATAATCAAAATCACCATCTTCTTCTAAAAATACCGAAATCACATTTGAGGCATCATCTTCATATACTATAGTTACATCAGAAATAATAGGCGGTCTAGAAAAAACAACCGTCACAGAACGAACAGTAATACATTGCAAAGCGCCTACCAAATTAGTAACAGATAACGTGTAAACCCCCTCTTCTGAAACTGTTATAAGTGAAGTGTTTTGACCTGAACTCCATTCATAAGTGAAATTAGAATCTGGAATTCTTTGTCCTATAGTAACTACAGGAGTTTCTCCGCAGATAAATACGCTCGTATCAAAATCTAAATACGGTAGCTCAATACCGTTAATAGCAAAAGATTCTGATGCGTCATAACAATTACCATTTTCTACTGATGTTGTTCGAACAAAAATTGTTTCTAAGGTTTGCGTAGGTATATATTCTTTAGGTAGGGCATTAATACCATTCATCGCTTCGTCAATTGTGGCATGATAGGAGACAAGAAATTCTAATGAACTTTGATCTCCCAAAGCTTCTAAATCCTTAGAATTAAAATCAATAGCAGTACCATCTAAACAAGCTGTTTCGTCAGTTAATTCATATGTAAATGGCGCAGGTGCATAAGCTACTTGTGTTTCACTTATTAAATTATTTCCTGAAGGTCTAACGACTATAACCCGGTACATAGCAGATACTGCTACATTTAATTCAGGGTCACTTTCGCCTGGTATACGTTGATACCCTGCTCCTATATCCAAATACCATTCATAATCAATGGCATCTAACGATGTAGCATCTAAAACTACATTTTCATTATCACATGCAATTTTTGGTGGACCTAATAAATTATCTATTATATCACAATCTAATGCCGAGTTTGGAAATTCAATAAAAATATTGCCCGAAAATTGTATTGAAAAGCCAGAGTTGTTGTTGCTGTAATTATTAATCAACAAATGATAATCTTCATTTGGCGCAACTTCTAACCAATCTTCATATTGAATATTAGCAACTCCCGTTGGATCTTGCCCAACACCTATATAAATACTTTCATCTGAATTATCAAAATAATTACATCGTATAGGCTCGCCTAAATCACCACAATCATTGGTATTATATAAGGCAAAATCCCAATCTTCATTGGAATCAAAACCAATATTAAAACCTAATTGCCCGGTCTCGCCAGTTCTAAAACGATACCATGCAGAGTTTGTTTCTACGGTACCCGTTGCTTGAGTTATACAACCAGATACGGAAGCTCCATTAAAATCATCTAATCCATAACCGTCGGTACCCGCGTTAATTGGAGTATTGTTGCAAATAGGAATAGCATTAATGCAATCTGGCGCTACTTGTGAAAAACAAGATAGTGCGCCAAATAAATTTAAAAGGAGAATGGTTATACCATACTTGGTCATAGGGGACTAAAAATTTAGATATTTAAAATTAACGAGACCTTAACGTTATGTCTAATTTATGTTGTGTAATGCCCCTATTTAGTTATAAAGTGGCACATATTGTATATCTTTGCAGCTTGTAAAAGTTAGTTGAAATGAAAATTGAGGATACATTGGAAAATCAATTTGATGAATTAGGAAACGATCATATTTCTACTTCGGAGGATACCCCATTACGCAAAGATGCCTTTGTTTTAGATGATGCTACGAAGATTGAGCGTATACGTGAAAATGTTCGTGACATTATGCTTACACTAGGTCTAGATTTAAGCGATGATAGTTTAAAAGGTACTCCTAACCGAGTTGCTAAAATGTACGTAAACGAAATATTTGGAGGTTTACACCCTAGTAAAAAACCAAAAGCTTCTACATTCGACAATAAGTATAAATATGGCGAAATGTTAGTAGAGAAAAACATTACGTTGTATTCTACTTGCGAACACCATTTTTTACCCATTGTTGGTCGTGCACATGTAGCATATATCTCTAACGGTACCGTTGTCGGACTCTCTAAAATGAACCGTGTTGTTGATTATTATGCAAGAAGACCACAAGTTCAAGAACGTTTGAACATTCAAATTGTAAGAGAATTACAGGAGGTTTTAGGTACTGAAGATGTAGCTTGCGTTATAGACGCTAAACACCTTTGTGTTAATTCAAGAGGAATACGTGATATTGATAGTAGTACTGTAACCGCTGAATATGGTGGTAAATTCAAAGAAGAATTGGTACGTCGTGAGTTTTTGAATTACCTTAATCTAGACACCCATTTTTAATCGCATATAGCTTCATGCAATTGTTCGAAAATCAAGAAATTAGAGTATATAATTCCTTAACAGGGAAAAAAGAAGTTTTCAAACCAATAAATGAGGGTCATATTGGGATGTACGTTTGTGGGCCTACCGTGTATAGCAATGTGCATTTGGGTAATTGCAGAACCTTCATGTCTTTCGATATGATTTTCAGGTATTTCAGGCATCTAGGCTATAAAGTTAGGTATGTTAGAAATATAACTGACGCAGGCCATTTAGTAGATGACGCTGAAGATGGCGAAGATAAAATTGCAAAAAAAGCGAGATTAGAAAAATTAGAACCGATGGAAGTTGTACAACGTTACACTGTCGATTTCCATAATATTTTAGAGAAATTTAATTTCTTACCTCCAAGTATAGAACCTACAGCAACAGGTCATATTATAGAGCAAATTGAAATCATTAAAGATATTCTTGAAAAAGGATTTGCCTACGAAACCAATGGCTCTGTATATTTTGATGTAGCCAAATTCAATAAAGAGCACGAATACGGTAAACTAAGCGGTCGCAAGCTTGAAGACATGATTGCGAATACTCGTGATCTTGCCGCACAAGACGACAAGCATAATCCTCAAGATTTTGCTCTTTGGAAAAAAGCGGAACCACAACACATTATGCGTTGGCCTTCGCCGTGGGGAGATGGATTCCCAGGCTGGCATTTAGAGTGCACGGCAATGAGTACTAAATATTTAGGGGAAACTTTTGATATTCACGGTGGTGGTATGGATTTAAAATTTCCACATCATGAATGTGAAATAGCACAAGCCGAAGCATGTAATGGCAAAAGCCCTGTGAATTATTGGCTACATGCCAATATGTTGACGCTTAACAGTAGAAAAATGGCTAAATCTACAGGAAATAGTATACTTCCAGGGGAAATTTTCTCTGGTGAAAACAAAATCCTTAGCAAACCATTCTCTCCATCAATGGTTCGTTTCTTTATGATGCAGGCACATTATACCAGCATTTTAGATATGAGTAACGAAGCACTTTTAGCTTCTGAGAAAGGTTTCAATAAATTAATGGAAGCAATAAGCTCTTTAAAATTTTTAAATACGGGCACGACAACAAATTTCAATATTTCCGATTGGAAATCTTCATGTTATGCTGCCATGAACGATGATTTCAATACCCCAATTTTAATAGCGACATTATTCGATGCTGTAAAGCACATCAATCTTATTAAAGAAGGTACAGAAACTATTACAGAAGAAGATAGGGCAGAACTTGAAAACACAATACATAATTTTGTATTTGACGTATTAGGACTTGAAAACAAAAGTAGTTCTGATGCAGATTCCGAAAAATTAGGTGGTGTTGTTGAACTATTAATTGAATTACGTAAATCTGCTAGGGAAAATAAAGATTTTGCCACTTCAGATAATATTCGTGACCAGTTAGCTGCTCTAGGCATTCAGCTTAAAGATGGTAAAGAAGGTACCACGTATAGCCTTTAATTTTAATCTAAAAATCTAGATTTTTTTATTTTAGACTGGTATTCACCAGGCGCAAGGTTTTGCCTTGTTTTAAACACCCTATTGAAATAAGACCTGCTTTCAAAACCACAATCTAAATACACATCTTTAATACTTCGCTTAGGGTCTTGCAATAACCCAACAGCTAATTTTATTCTCTCATTATTAATAAATTCAACAGGTGAGATTCCTAATTCAGCCTTAAAGGTTCTATAAAAATTAGAGACACTCATACAAGCAATTTTGCTTAATTGCTCTACTTGAAGCGATTTATGCACGTTATCTCTTATATATCGTATAACCTCAGTTAACCTACTTTCTCTTTTAATTGATAGTGTAGCATTGCTATATATCTTTCGCTCATTTGTTTGTAAAATTCGAATGATTAATTCACGCAGCATATTATCTACAAATAAATCTTTTGACGGATGATCTTCAGTAAATAGAAATAATAGGCGCTGAATAATTTGAAAGATGCCTCTGTCATTTACAAAGTGAAAATTATAGTCCATAATACCCCAATCTTCCTTACTGTCCTTGGGTATATTTTCATTCATAAATTGTAGCACCTTGTTTATTTTATCTTCAGAAATAGCCATCGCTAAACATCTAGTAGGATTTTTCGTCATTGCCTCAGGAAAATCGATACACATACTTTCGTTTGCTGGTAATACTAAAGATTCACCAGGCAAAAAATCAAACGATTCATAATCCCGTAAGTGCATAATCTTTTTTCCACGAATCATACTTGCCAAAACAGGTTGCTCAAATTTCAACAATACGCTTTTAGCTTGCTCATGTGTTTCAAAAACATGCATAGCTGCATTGTTCATAGTATAGGATGTTTGGTTTTCAACTAAAGTTTCTAACCTCCTTCCCTTTAAAAAATTTTCTACCAATTGTATCACACTACAAATTCTTATTATTAAGGAAATTACAAAATTTTATACTTAAAAAAATCATAATATCAATATATGGTAGAATTGTTCATATTATTCATAGAATACGTCAGATATATTAAGAATATGAGAAGTAAATTTATAATGTTATAAATTATTTGATTACGACCATGAAATACAATTATTAACTTAAATCGTATACTATGAGTACAACAGCAACCGTAGAGAAAGACATTCTTCAAAAACCAAAATTCAAAAACCAATATGAAAACTTTATTGGTGGTAAATGGGTAGCTCCATCCAAAGGTGATTACTTTGATAATATTTCTCCTGTAGATGGTAAATCATTCACCAAAATACCAAGGTCTACTGCCGAGGATATTGAATTGGCAATTGATGCAGCATGGAAAGCAGCTCCGTCATGGAATACATCATCAGCAACAGATAGAAGCAATATGCTTTTAAAAATTGCCGATAAAATTGAGCAAAATCTAGAAGTTTTGGCAAGAGCAGAAACTTGGGACAATGGTAAGGCTATTCGCGAAACTAGAGCAGCAGATTTACCGTTAGCTGTTGACCATTTTAGGTATTTTGCTGGAGTAATACGAGCAGAAGAAGGTTCGGTCAGTGAATTAGATTCTAACACCGTGGCACTAAATATTACAGAACCTTTAGGTGTTGTCGGACAAATTATACCATGGAATTTTCCAATATTAATGGCAACATGGAAATTAGCACCAGCCCTAGCCGCAGGAAATTGTGTTGTTCTTAAACCTGCAGAACAAACACCAGTAGGCATCTTAATTTTGATGGAAATAATTGAAGGTATTTTGCCAGCAGGTGTTCTGAATGTAGTTAATGGTTTTGGCGCCGAAGCAGGTAAGCCCTTAGCATCAAGCCCAAGAATAGACAAAATTGCATTTACTGGCGAGACCACCACTGGTCAATTAATCATGCAATACGCCTCTAAAAACATCACCCCGGTCACATTAGAGCTAGGCGGAAAATCTCCGAATGTGTTTTTTGAAAGTATTATGGATGCCGATGACGAATTCTTCGATAAATGTTTGGAAGGCGCCAATATGTTTGCTTTAAATCAAGGTGAAGTCTGTACTTGCCCATCAAGAATGTTAGTTCAAGAAAGCATTTATGATAAGTTTATAGAACGTGTCATTGAACGCACTAAGGCCATAAGAATGGGCCATCCGTTAGACCCAAATACAATGATGGGTGCCCAAGCATCTAATGACCAATTTGAAAAAATATTAAATTATATAAAAATAGGAAAAGAAGAAGGTTGCGAAGTACTAACCGGTGGTGAGCAAGCATACAACGAAGGCTTAGAAGGTGGGTATTATGTACAACCAACTATCTTAAAGGGCAATAATAAAATGCGGGTGTTTCAAGAAGAAATATTTGGACCTGTACTTTGTGTGACTACTTTTAAAGATGAAGCTGAAGCCATTGAAATCGCTAACGACACCTTATATGGTTTAGGTGCCGGTGTATGGACTAGAGATACGCACCAAGCTTATCAAATATCAAGAGCAATAAAAGCTGGTAGAGTTTGGGTGAACTGTTATCACCTGTATCCTGCTCACGCACCATTTGGTGGATATAAAAAGTCTGGTATAGGTAGAGAAAATCATAAAATGATGTTAGCTCACTATCGACAAACCAAAAATATGCTGATATCATACGACAAAAAAGCGATGGGATTCTTTTAAAGAACAAATTAAAATGAAAACTAAAAGAGTATTGGTAACCGAAAAAGCAGCAGCTATAATTGCTGAATTAAAAAAGACACATGGGGAACTTATGTTTCACCAAAGTGGAGGCTGTTGTGATGGTTCTGCTCCTATGTGTTTCACAAAAGGTGATTTAATGCTCGACGATAATGATGTTTGGCTAGGTAATATTGAAGGTTGTGATTTTCATATGTCAAAAGACCAATTTGAGTATTGGAAACATACTCAATTAACCATTGACGTTACCCCAGGCAGAGGCTCTAGTTTTTCATTAGAAATTCCTTTAGGCATAAGGTTCTTAATTAAATCAAGATTATATTCTGAAGAAGAAGCAGAACATCTAGAACCCATAAGAATTGGAGCTTAAAAAAATTTCAGCTATTTAAACAAGTCCGTATGCAAAACATACGGACTTGCTATTTTTAATAGAGTTAGCTGTTTTATATTAAATTTGCAGTATTAATTCACTACTTTGAACATTTCGAGAAAAAAAATTCTAATTGCCCCTTTTGTACTATTGGTTCGTTTTTATCAATTAGCAATATCACCCTATACCCCAGCAACGTGCAGGTACTCTCCTACTTGTTCTCAATATACGTTGGAGGCTTTAAAAAAACACGGATTGTTTAAAGGTGGATGGTTAGCTACAAAGCGAATATTTAGCTGTAACCCTTGGGGTGGTAAAGGATACGACCCTGTACCCTAAAAAGTTAATTTCGAACAATTGTTATCTTTCTTAACTAGGTAAACTTTTACTCTAACTCTGTATTACAAAATCGAATTGTCTGTTGGCTATTTATTATCTTAGCCTTTCAAAATACAACACATGCATTTCTTAGGAATTATTTGGAATCCGAATGAGACTCTTTTCAATATAGGATTTATACAAATTAAATATTATAACCTACTTTGGATAACTGCTTTCGCCCTTGGGTGGTTTATCATGAAAAGAATTTTTACCAACGAGAAAAAATCGGTAGAACAATTAGATTCCCTTTTTATATATACTGTTTTAGGTACCATGTTAGGTGCTAGATTAGGGCATGTTTTCTTTTATGACTGGGCATATTACTCTAATCACCTTGCTGAAATTCTATTACCAGTTCGCGAAAGTGATGCGGGTAGTTTGTTATTCGGTTTAATAAATGGTTATGAGTTTACAGGCTTCACAGGTTTAGCAAGTCATGGAGCCACTTTAGGTATTATTGTTGGAACATACTTGTACACAAGAAAATATCCTGAGTTCAGCATGCTTTGGATATTTGACAGAATGGTGATTCCGGTTGCAATTGGATGTTTTTGTGTTCGTTTAGGAAACTTCTTTAATTCTGAAATTAACGGGAAAGTTGTTGATGAAAATTTCATTTTCGCAACGAAATTCATTCGTGATTCAGATGATTTACACCCATCAAAAGCATTAGGTGTTACTCAAGAAAAAACATTGAATGCGGCATATGACGCAATTGAGAACAATCCACAATTTTCACAATATTTAGCAGAAATACCTTACCGTCATCCAGCTCAATTGTATGAAGGCATATGCTATATTTTAATATTCATTTTACTTTACTTTTTATATTGGAAAACTGACAAAAAGAATAAACCAGGGTACTTATTCGGATTATTTTTCGTGTTGCTTTGGTCGGTACGTTTCTTCGTAGAATTCGTTAAGAAAAGTCAAGGTGGTTTTGAAGATACCTTGGGTATTTTATCAACAGGGCAATGGTTGAGCATCCCTTTCATTCTAATTGGTCTTTTCTTTATGTTCAGAAAAACTAAAACTGCGTAATGCTAAGATTTAAAGGTATAACTCGGGTTTTAATAGCAGTTTTTGCGCTAGTATTTATCTCTTGTAAAGAAGATGCTAAAAAAACCATTTCAACACAACAGATTGAATTTACTCACGAAGGAAATCTAAATGTGTATTTAAATACTAGTGATACTTTAAAGACAAAGTTTGAATTAGAATTTGCTGAAACGGATTATGAAACGCAAACCGGATTGATGTATAGAAAAGGTATGAAAAATAATCAGGCGATGCTTTTTATTTTCCCTGATGTAGCTATGCACTCTTTTTATATGAAGAATACTGAATTTTCTTTAGATATCATTTATATTAAAGAGGATATGACAATTGCTAGCATGCAAGAAAATGCACAACCTTTTAATGAATCAGCTTTATCTTCTATGGCACCGATAAAATATGTTCTTGAAATAAATGGTGGCCATGCAGAAACCTTAGGGATTTCGATTGGTGACCGCATTAGTTTCAGTCGCAACTAATTACGTATACCACTATTAATTTAGTCAAGAGTAAAATGCCAGACTATATGTTGTTCAATGAAGAATCAGAACGATTACTTTTTAAGAAAGTAACACATTCTGATTTTGAAAGCTGGCTCCCTTTTCACAAAGAACCCTTAAGTAGTCAATTTTGGTCAGGTTTACCTAAAGACCCCATAACAGCTTGTAAAGAACAATTTTCAAGAATGTTCGAACGCTATAAAGAACAGTCAGGTGGAATGAATGCCCTTTTTTCGAAAGAAACCAATAAACTTATTGGTCTAGCAGGTCTTTTAGTTCAACATGTAAATAACAAAGAAGAGCTAGAAATTGGTTATTCTATTTTACCAGAATATTGGCGACAGGGTTATGCTTTTGAAGCAGCCAAAAAATGTAAAGAAGTGGCTTTTGAGAATAAATGGGCAGAAAGTTTAATATCTATCATTCAAATAAATAATATTCCATCACAGAAAACAGCATTAAAAAATGGAATGCATATAGACATCAGCACTACCCATAAAGACAATCCTGTTCATATTTTTAGAATTAAAGCATAAATGAATCATTGGGTAATCTACATCGACAATAACTCTGCTAAAAGGAATTTCATAGAAGATTTTCAAAAGGGTAAAATTCCAAATGAACTTATAGATTACCAACATAAGAAAGGGCTTTTATACTCCCTATTTACCTTAGAAAAATTTATAGACGAAGAAGACAAACACGACAATAAAATCATAAGTACTGAACTACAAGCCTTGGAGACTATGTCTAATGGAGAGCAAAAAAAAGCCTTGCTTTATTATTTACTAAATGAAAAACCAGACTTTATCATTTTAGACAATCCTTTTGACAATTTAGATGTTACTTTTCAAGAAGAACTTAAAAGTATACTACAAAAATATTCAAGTCACATTTCATTTGTGCAAATAGCGAGTCGAAAGGCAGACACTCTTTCTTTTATAAAGCATTTCGGAAGACTAACTTATGACACCTTTACCGTAATTCAAGATTTGGGTTTTGACAAACTAACAAAAAAAGAATCCTTTAGCAACGTAAGTATACCGAACCCGTTAGAAACTATACCTAGCTTAAACGACCCATTAATTCAGTTTAAGAATGTCAGCATTTCTTATGGAGATAAAAAAATACTTAACAATATCAATTGGACTATAATTAAAGGGGATTTTTGGCAATTAACCGGAGCCAATGGAAGTGGAAAATCTACCATACTTTCTATGATTACTGGAGATAACCCAAAAGCATTCGGACAAGAAATATATCTTTTTGGAAACCTAAAAGGAAGCGGTGAAACCGTATGGGAAATTAAAAAGAGAATAGGCTACTATTCGCCTACGATGACCAATAAATTTAAAGGTAGACACACTGTAGAAAACATGTTAATCTCAGGACTTACCGACTCCGTAGGTCTTTATACAATACCGACAGATATTCAAAAAAGAGTTATAAAACAGTGGTTATCAGTATTAAACCTCCATGATATAAAAGACACCTATTTTAATAAACTCTCAACAGGTAAGCAACGATTGGTTATGACTGCAAGAGCCATGGTGAAACACCCTCCATTACTTATACTTGATGAGCCCACTACTGGCATGGACGATGAATCTGCCGCTCTTTTAGTTTCATTCGTCAACAAGATCGCACAGGAAACCAATACAGCTATCATTTTTGTATCTCACAGAAAAGAACCTTACTTAGAACCAAAGCGCGTTTACACATTAGAAAAAGCACCTTCAGGTTCTATTGGTCTTATCACCACCACATAAAAAAATCGCTATCCTTTTGAGATAGCGATTTTCAAAGTTGAGTTAGTAATTATTTATTCTTCTTTACCAGAAGTGATTTTCTTGCTTAATGCATCGAACATTACAGGAGTTGCAATAAATACAGATGAATATGTACCCACAACTACACCAACTATCATTGCGAACATAAATCCTCTTAATGATTCACCACCAAATATGAAGATTGCCAGCAATACTACTAATGTAGTCAAAGAGGTATTCAATGTTCTACTCAATGTACTGTTTATAGCGTAGTTAATATTCTCGCCACCTTTCCAGCCACGTTCTGACAATGTTTCACGAATACGGTCAAATACAACCACGGTATCGTTCAAGGAATAACCGATTACCGTTAAAATAGCCGCAATAAACGCTTGATCAATTTCCATATTAAAAGGCATTAATTTACCGAATATAGAGAAAACACCTAATACAATCAATACATCATGGAATACAGCAACAACTGCACCTAATGAGAACTGCCATCTTCTAAATCTAAATAAGATATAAAGGAAAACTACTGCCAAGGAACCTAAAATAGCAAGAAAGGCATTGTTCTTAATATCATCTGCGATGGTTGGACCAACTTTAACAGATTGCAATATACCAATAGCCTCTTCATTTGCACCCCCTAAAGTAAATGCATCTTTACTCATACCGTCAGGTAAGTATTTTTGAAGTGTTGTGTATAATTTATCCTGAATTTCAACATCAACTTCTATTCCCTCAACATCAACTTTATAAGGCGTTGTAATTTTTACTTGATTTGATTCGCCATATGTTTTCACATTGGTACCGCTTCCAAATACAGTATTCAATTCAGATGCTATTTCAGAAGGATTAACCGGATGCTCAAAACGAACTGTATACGAACGACCACCTACGAAATCTACCCCTTGTTGTAGTCCTGGTCCGAAGAATAACGAGAACAAACCAACAGCTACCAAAACACTTGATAGTATGTAAGCTTTCTTTCTTTTAACTAAGAAATCAATATTAACATTCTTGAAAAGATTTTTAGTTAAACCTGTGGAGAAGTCTAAGCTTCTTCCTTTACCACCAACATACCAATCTACTAAAAGACGTGTAATGAATATAGCGGTAAAAAGAGATGTTATAATACCAATTAATAAGGTAGTTGCGAATCCTTTTATAGGTCCTGAGCCAAAAATAAATAATATAACAGCAGTTAGACCTGTAGTAATGTTTGCATCTAAAATAGAAGACAAAGCATTTCCAAATCCGTCAGCAACTGCCTGGCTCTTTCCTTTACCTTTTGCCAACTCTTCTTTTATACGCTCAAAGATAAGTACGTTCGCATCTACAGACATACCAATAGTTAAAACGATACCTGCAATACCAGGTAATGTTAATACCGCATTTAAACTTGTCAGTACTCCGAAAATCAACATGATGTTCAATAACAAGGCAATGTCAGCAAAAGCACCTGCTTTACCGTAATAAGCAATCATCCATAACAAAACTATGGCCATTGCGATTAAGAAAGACATAAAACCACTATCAATAGCTTCTTGACCTAAAGAAGGACCAACAATTTCTGATTGAATAATTTCTGCAGAAGCAGGTAATTTACCAGCTCTAAGAACATTCGAAATATCTTTAGTTTCGTTAACTGTAAAGTTACCAGTGATTTCTGAACGACCTCCTGAAATTGGACCAGAAGAAACACCTGGAGCAGTATATACCTTGTTATCTAGAACAATAGCAATACCTGTTTGGTTCGTATAAGCGTCACCAGTTAATTTCTCCCATTCTTTAGCACCTTTAGTGTTCATGGTCATAGAAACTGCAGGTTTACTGAACTGGTCAAAATCTGCACGAGCATCACTTACAACATCACCGCTAATTCGGGGAGTACCTTCACGGTTAGATTTTAAGGCATACAAATCGATTACTTCAACATCTTCTGAAGCTGGTCTTTCCCATACAAATTTCGTGAACTGAATATCAGCAGGTAATAACCTTCTAATTTCTGGCATTCTTAAATAAGAACCGATTGTAGCAGTATCTTTTATAGCTGCTCTAAACATTGCATTTGTTCCTGGGTTTGCAGGAATCAATAATTCGTACAATGGATTTACTTGTGTTGCTAGATCTAAAGAATCAGCAGAAACATCTGACAATAATGAATCTAATTCAGATTCCTCCTTTATCTGTTCTGGTCTTTCAACATCTACAATATCTTTTAATTTTTCATTCGCTTGAATAAGGAATGTGCTAAAGCTTGTGTTGCTTTGTTTGTACGTTTCCCAGAACTCTAATTGAGCAGTACTAGACAAAAGGTCTTGAGCACGAGCAATATCTCTAGCCCCAGGCAATTCTACCAAAATACGACCAGAATTACCTTCTCTTTGAATGTTTGGTTGTGTAACACCAAAACCATCGATACGTTCTCTTAAAACTTCAAAAGCAGAAACGATAGATTCATCAATTTTTCTTCTGATGATAGGCTTAACCTCATCATCTTCCATTTGAAAATTGATTTCATCACTAAGACCTTTGTTAGCGAAAATATCTGGTGAAGCTAATTTGGTTTCACCTTTAATTTTATCGAATGCCTCGAAGAATAATTCAATATAAGTGTCATCACTATTTTTAGATGCAACTTCGGCATCGGCCAAAGCTTTATTAAAAACAGGGCTTTTTGTGTTGTTTGCCAATCCTTTAAGGATGTCTTTAACCGAAATTTGAAGTGTTACGTTGATACCACCTTTAAGGTCAAGACCTTTATTCAACTCTTTCTTTTTGGCTTCGTTATAATTGGTATACCCAAGAATATTATTGTTACCAATGGAGTCAAGATAGCTTGCAGCTACAACTTCCCTTTTTGCTACATAGCCATCTTCTGCTTCCGTTATACGGCTCGCAGCAAAGACGTTAGCCTCTTTTTCTACTTTGCTTGTGATGAAAGTATAGGATAGCTGGTAGATACTTACTAACCCAAATAATAAAGCAAAAAGCTTTATAAGTCCTTTATTTTGCATTTTAATAATATATTTAATTTATGTTGATTAAGATTTTGTGTAATTTAAAAATCTAAAGCAAACTACTTTTACGCAAAGTAATTACGTTCCTTAGTGATATTTTTATTGGAATTAACTATTCCCATTAACATTAGGTCCTGCCCTAACTTCTGGAATTGTCTGTGAAGTGTTATCTATTGCAATTGCAATATTTCTATTAATCTTAAAGGATACATTTACAATAGCATCTTGTTTAAAAACTATTGCATTATCAAACTGTAGAATTATTGGATTTAAAAATCTATTATAATCTTGCTTCTGAATTAAAACAAGATTTCCATTTAAATTCAAACCATTATCGGATTGCTGATGCAGGTCCGATACTACTAGATTATACTTTTCAGGAAGCTGTTCTTTTGGAAAACCAAAAGGAAATTCATCGTCATACGTAAATGACAGTTGGTTTTCTTGAGTAAGAAATTCCTTAACACAATGTGCATCAACATCACTATAATAACGAATACTAACTTGTCTCCCGCCATTTTCAATTATTTCAATAGCATCAACACCTAAGACTTTTAGTCTTTTGGTAATTGCTGCCAAAACTTCATCATGAGCGGTTTCTGAAGCTAATTCTACATCTGTAAATTGTAATAAAATTTGCTGATTAGAAGCTTTTGTTTGCTCTTGACTTAGCCCTATTAAGGCTAGAATAATAATTAAAGTACTTAAGCACCATTTTGCATTCATCCGGCAAATATAAAAAGAAAGATTTTACTAGGTAGTCTAATTTTTACAATATAAATATTTCTGAAGCCTATCTACTAATAAAAAGAAAACCTTTATAGTTGAACTACAAAGGTTTTCTTTTATGTTCATGACTATATAAACTACAACTCTAAAAGTCCGTTGGTTTTAGAAACACCATCTGCACTCTCTTTCATTTTCGCTTTTTCAGCAGCACTTAATGGTATATCGATAATTTTCTCGATACCATCTTTTCCTAAAATTACAGGAACACCGATACAAATATCACTTAAACCATATTCACCATCTAACATGGTAGAACATGGAAACATCTTTTTCTGATCACATGCAATTGCCTGAACCATTGAAGATACTGCCGCACCCGGAGCGTACCACGCACTTGTACCTAACAACTTCGTTAATGTTGCGCCACCAACTTTAGTGTCATCTGCAACTTGTTGTAGCCTTTGCTCTGATAAAAATTCAGAAACACGAATACTATTTCTTGTCGCATGAGAAGTTAATGGAACCATACCCGTATCGCTATGACCACCTATTACCATACCATCGATATCTGAAATAGGAGCTTCCATAGCTTCTGCTAAACGGTATTTAAATCTTGCGCTATCTAAAGCGCCACCCATACCTATAATTCTATTTTTAGGGATTCCTGTAGTTTTGTGTACCAAATATGTCATAGTATCCATTGGATTACTAACTACTATAATGATAATATTTGGTGAATGCTCTAAAAGGTTGCTTGAAACAGTTTTTACAATACCTGCATTTATACCAATCAATTCTTCTCTTGTCATACCTGGTTTTCTTGGAATACCAGAAGTAATTACAGCTATATGGCTATCAGCGGTTTTAGCATAATCATTTGTACTGCCTGTAATTTTAGTATCAAAACCCATCAATGATGCAGTCTGCATCAAATCCATCGCTTTACCTTCTGCATAACCTTCCTTAATGTCCAAAATAACTACTTCAGATGCGAAATCTTTAATAGCAATGTACTCTGCACAACTAGCACCTACTGCCCCTGCACCAACTACTGTAACTTTCATGTATATATATTTTATAAATTATTATTTATAAATAACATCACCGACCTTATTTATATTGAATTTTCAATCCAAAAATAGGTATTTATTGACGAAAAATCGTCTAGAGAAGCTCATTTAATTACTACTTATTCACCTTAATAACATCGATTAAATGCACGCGGTGTTAAAAAAAAATGCGGTTCAACGAAGATATCGGAAATTAGTTACCATACATCGAAAATAAATAATAAGGCGAAATTCAACGCGTTAATTACTGTGGATCCCAAATCCAAAAAAAAATAAATTAACCTACTTATGACTAAGAAGTTCCTCTCTTTGGTGGCCATATGTGCCATAGTTTTTCTAGCCAATTGTTCTAGGGTAGAACAGAACAATGATCCCATTATTGGGATATGGTCACAATCGAAAATCATTACTACAGAAAATTCATCTAAGCAAACCGTTCGAAAAGAATGGATATTCAATGATGTATACCTAGGAAGGTATCATGAGATTAATGGCACTACCATTACCTTAAAAACAGATTTCAACTGGTCCAAGCAAGGCGATATATATACTATTGAGTATAGAGGTCTTGAAGACAAATCCAACAATTATATAACCATTCAAAACTTAGAAGACGATATTTTTCTTAAGAATAAGGATGGCGCCACAATGGCAATAAGGGAATAAACGATTTTAACAGGGCCATGGAAAAAAGTCTGTCCAGAGCAATCTGGGCAGTCTTTTTTATTAATAGCCATTTCTATGGAATTTAAATTTCCTCATCTGAACTAAATAACAAATACCAAGTTCATTTCTTCATATAATTACTTTGATTAAATCGTTTGGAGACTTCATAAAAAATCCTTAAACCAAAAGAAAAGCCCGATATGATTGTTGTCAATCTTATCGGGCTTTTCTATGATATTGAACTTAATTGCTTGAGGCTATATTCAATTACCTAAACCCAAAATTAATACCAACTGTAGCAGTATTAAACTCTCCTAAATTATACTCGGCATTCAATCTAAAGAAACCTAACTTAAGTTTTGTTCCCACGGTACCTGTAACACCACTTACCTTTTTAATAATAGAAAATGGATCTACATAGGTTTCTGAAGCAAATGGTCCACTTGTAACCCTGTAAGTCCCTAAAACATCTGTAACCGATTTACCAGTGATGTAATTTACACCACCATAGAAATTAATAATTGGCAATTTTGTAGATACTACAGCACCAAACGCCCAGCTATTTATCTTTGCTTCTATTCGCTGATCTTCTCCATCAATTAATTTTGCATTGGTTAAATCATAATCTCCACTAATATTTGTATACCCAATAACCGCCGAAATCGCAACCGGTAAAATTTTATCCGCAGGCAATAGTTTTGTAAAATCATGCTGAATTCCCAATCCGAACATGCCAATGGATGCATCTTCATAATCTATTTTTGGTAGAAATCTTGCTTTTACTTCTGTTCCTTTAATTAGACCTACACTTGCCTGTACATATCCTGACGGAACAAAATCAATATCTTCCCCAGATAATCCTGATGGTAATTCAAATGTTTCGCGAACCGTTACACCTAATACTTCACCTTCAACAAAAACCTCTGTACCAGAAATATCTCCTAATGCGGTCGATACCTCTCTCGCCATACCCGGGTTCTCTACAAAATCAAGATTCTCATAATCGTTTGGGTCTAAAAGAAAAGTTTTCTTATCCTCCTTATTCTTAAAACCGGTAATATTACCGATAATTGATATTTCAAATCCGCCCAATGGTTTTGCATCAGCAGTATTATACCAACCAGTAGATATGCTATACACCACACTTTCAGAGAGTGGCGCCATATAATCGGTAGTAAATTGTTCTGCATCGTCGACACCTGCAGCAAGCACATTATTAAAATCTGCTTGAGCCTTTGCAGTTAAACAACTCCCAATAAAAATAAACACAAGTAATTTCTTCATTTCTAAAATTTTACCTAAAAATAAAAAACCTGCGCTGTAGGCGCAGGTTTTTGTTGTGTAAGTGGTACTTTCTATGTGTCAATGTTTGCATAAACAGCATTCTTCTCAATAAATTCTCTTCGTGGCGGAACCTCATCACCCATTAACATGGAGAAAACACGGTCTGTTTCTGTTGCATTATCAATAACAATCTGTCTTAACGTTCTGAATTCTGGATTCATTGTAGTATCCCATAATTGAATAGCATTCATCTCACCTAGACCTTTGTAGCGCTGAATACTTACGCCTCCACTATAACTGTCCGCAATAGCATCTCGTTCCTTATCACTCCAAGCATACTGCTTTTTCTGTCCTTTTTTCACCAAGTATAATGGTGGAGTTGCAATATAAACGTGTCCACTTTCGATAAGCTCCCTCATGTAACGGAAGAAGAACGTTAAAATAAGCGTTTCAATATGACTACCATCGACATCGGCATCACACATGATGACTACCTTATGATATCTCAATTTATCAAGATTCAAAGCCTTGCTATCCTCTTCAGTTCCTATCGTAACCCCTAACGCGGTATACATATTCTTGATTTCCTCATTTTCAAAAACCTTGTGCTGCATGGCTTTTTCAACATTCAAAATTTTACCCCTTAAAGGTAAAATAGCCTGAAACTTACGGTCACGACCCATTTTGGCCGTACCACCTGCAGAATCACCCTCAACTAAGAATATTTCAGATTTTACAGGATCTTGTTCAGAACAATCTGATAGTTTACCAGGCAACCCACCACCGCTCATTACATTCTTCCGCTGTACCATTTCACGTGCCTTAGAAGCCGCATGTCTTGCTTGCGCTGCAAGAATTACTTTTTGAACGATAATTTTAGCATCATCTGGATGCTCCTCTAAATAATTAGTCAACATTTCCGAAACTGCCTGACTCACTGCGGCAGAAACCTCACGGTTACCTAATTTAGTCTTAGTCTGACCCTCGAACTGAGGCTCTTGAACTTTTACTGAAATAATAGCAGTTAATCCCTCACGGAAATCATCTCCTTGAATTTCAAACTTCAATTTATCTAACATACCCGAAGCATCGGCATATTTCTTTAAAGTAGAGGTAAGACCTCTTCTAAATCCAGATAAATGCGTACCACCTTCGTGTGTATTAATATTGTTCACATAAGAATGCAAATTCTCAGTGTAACTTGTATTATAAATCATGGCAACTTCCACTGGAATATCGTTCTTTTCCCCTTCCATGGAAATGACATTTTTTATCAAAGATTCACGATTACTATCTAAGAATTTAACAAATTCTTTAAGCCCTTCATCAGAGTAAAAAGTTTCGTTCACAAATTCACCCTTATCGTCTTTCTGACGCATATCGGTAATAGTAATTGTTACCCCTTTATTTAAAAAAGAAAGCTCACGCATTCTATTTGCTAACGTCTCATAACTATATTCGATTGTCTGTGTAAAAATGGTTTCATCTGGATGAAAGGTTACCATAGTACCTCTCTCCGTTGTCTCTCCTACTCTTTTTACAGGATAAAGAGCCTTACCTCTTGAATATTCCTGCTGCCAAACAACACCTTCTCTATAAACCGTAGCCGTTAAATGATCTGATAAAGCATTAACACAAGATACCCCTACACCATGCAGACCACCCGAAACTTTGTAAGAATCTTTATCGAATTTACCTCCTGCTCCAATTTTGGTCATTACCACTTGTAACGCAGAAACACCTTCCTTTTTATGTAGATCGACAGGAATACCCCTACCGTTATCTTTTGTGGTTATTGAGTTGTCTTCATTAATGACAACACTAATTGTATCACAATGGCCACCCATTGCTTCATCTATTGAGTTATCTACTACTTCATATACTAAATGGTGCAAACCACGCACCCCAACATCACCTATGTACATGGATGGACGCATACGTACGTGCTCCATACCCTCCAAGGCCTGAATACTATCTGCCGAATAATTTTTCTTATTTGCTTCTTCGCTCATAAAATTAAGGTTGTTTTACTTCAAATTTTGCAATCTTACAAATATACGCAATACCCTATGAAATATGATATTTCTAGCAATTAGGCTACATCAAGTTATCAACAATTATTGTGGAAAATTAACGATATGAATACAAATCATACAAAACGAATCACTATTACTGCTTCTTTTCTCTTTTTATAGATGTAAATGAAATCTTAGAACAAATCGACTAAAAAAACATTAGTCCGTAGTTAATAATTATTACCTCATTGTAATTGGTAAAACGTCCTTGAATTTTAATCTTCCATTAACAATATCGGCCGAAAATTAATCTGATTGAAATCAATGTGTGCACTATCAATTAAACTTAGAAAATATTAAGATTTCCTTTACATTCTGGTATTAACTTAGTTATTTAATCTTAAAATAAATTATCATGAATGAAGAGCAATTTAAAGGAAAATGGAACATAGCAAAAGGTAAGCTTAAACAAAAATATGCTGACCTAACAGACGATGACCTTAAGTACGCTGAAGGTAAATCTGATGAACTTTTAGGAAGAATACAAGAGAAGACCGGAGAGTCTAAAGAGAAATTAAAGAAAATGATAAACGATTTGTAGTCTATCTAAAAAGTAAACCCGTCTATATAAATAGACGGGTTTTTTACAATAGAAACATTGACTAATTCAAACCCTATTGTTTTACATAAGCATCGCTATGCACATTTGCCACAGCTCTACCGGAAGGATCATTCATATTTTTAAATGCTTCGTCCCATTCTAAAGCAATTTGAGTACTACACGCTACAGATGCTTCTTGAGGCACACATAAGGCGGCCGCATCTGAAGGAAAATGCTCTTCAAATATAGAACGATAGTAAAACTCTTCTTTTGATGTTGGTGTTTGAAGCGGGAACCTAAACTTGGCATTTGCCAATTGCTCATCGCTAACTTCTTCATTCACAACCACTTTCAAGGTATCGATCCAGCTATACCCTACCCCATCAGAGAATTGTTCTTTTTGTCTCCATGCAACACTTTCTGGTAACATATCTTCAAAAGCTTTACGAACAACCCATTTTTCCATACGCTCGCCATTGATCATTTTATCTTGTGGGTTAATACGCATAGCAACATCCATAAACTCTTTATCTAAGAACGGAACTCTACCTTCTATACCCCAAGATGCCAATGATTTGTTAGCCCTTAAACAATCATACATATGAAGCTTGCTCAATTTACGAACAGTCTCTTCATGAAATTCTTTAGCGTTAGGCGCTTTATGAAAATATAAATACCCGCCGAACAACTCATCTGCCCCTTCACCAGACAATACCATCTTTATTCCCATTGACTTAATAACACGAGCCATTAAATACATTGGAGTAGATGCACGAATGGTGGTTATATCATACGTTTCTAAGTTGTATACTACATCTTTAATAGCATCTAAACCTTCTTGAATAGTGAACTTGATTTCATGATGAATCGTACCTATATGTTTAGCTACTTTTTCCGCTGCTGCTAAATCTGGCGAACCTTCTAAGCCCACAGAAAATGAGTGCAATTGTGGATACCAAGCATCAGTAGTATCTCCGCTCTCAATACGTTTTTGTGCGTATTTTTTAGCAATTGCAGATGTTACTGAAGAATCTAAACCGCCTGACAATAATACACCATAAGGTACATCAGACATTAACTGACGGTGAACGGCAGCCTCTAAGGCTTCTTTAATTTCCTGAATGCTTGTAGCATTATCTTTTACAGCATCATACTCCATCCAATCTCTAGAATACCATCTCTTCAACTCACCATCTGAACTATGCAAGTAATGACCCGGAGGAAATAACTCAATTTTAGTACACGTACCTTCTAAAGCTTTTAATTCTGAAGCCACATAAAATGTACCGTTCTTATCCCAACCCATGTATAAAGGAATGATTCCCATATGATCACGAGCAACAAAGTATTCATCTTTCTCAGCATCATAAATAGTGAAGCCAAAAATACCGTTCATTTCGTCTAAAAAGTCAACTCCTTTTTCTTGATATAAAGCTAATATAACTTCACAGTCAGACTCTGTTTGAAAATCGTATTTACCTTCAAATTGCTTACGTAATTCTCTATGATTATATATTTCACCATTGGCAGCTAACACCAATTTACCATTCGGACTCAGTAATGGTTGTTTACCAGAAGCTGGATCTACAATTGCTAAACGCTCATGCGCCAAGATTGCTTTATCATCTGCATAGATACCACTCCAATCTGGACCTCTATGTCTTATTTTCTTTGACATTTCTAAAAGCTGAGGCCTTAGTACCTCAGTACTTTCCTTAACATCAAATGCACATACTATTCCACACATAATCTAAATTATTATATCATTTCGAATACAAATATCTATTTATAGTTTCAATTAAGAAACACATACACCTATTTTAATTACATATTATAACCATATTTCGTTTATTTAATTAAATT
>RCMY010000795.1_pt1 | contig 34283 bp, 28 predicted proteins | sample 2041341 | NCBI WGS metagenome assembly RCMY01 (sample SAMN09708234, study PRJNA481090) | Marine sediment metagenome, whole genome shotgun sequencing project. | reverse complement strand
TCGTTAATCAAGGTAGATTTGCCACTTCCCGAAACACCGGTAACACCTATCATTTGTCCTAAGGGAAATTCTACAGTGACTTTTTTAAGGTTGTTTCCGGTGCAACCGGATAGGGTTATTTTTTTACCGTTACCTTTCCTGCGATTTTCAGGTACAGGAATTTCTTTTACACCCGTAATATAATCTGCGGTCAGGGTGTGAAATTTTTTTAGATCTTTCGGAAGCCCTTGGGAAATAATCTCACCGCCGTGCCTGCCAGCCCTAGGGCCGATATCGATGACGTGATCCGCCCGTTCGATCATGTCGCGGTCGTGTTCAACAACGATAACGGAATTACCGATGTCCCTAAGTGCTTCCAAAGATTTTATCAATCGGTCGTTATCCCGTTGATGGAGACCTATACTGGGCTCATCTAATATATAAAGAACACCAACCAATTGCGAACCGATCTGTGTCGCCAACCGTATGCGCTGCGCTTCCCCGCCGGAGAGGGATTTCGAGCTGCGGTTCAGGGACAAGTAGTCCAAGCCAACATCTAAAAGAAACCGGATGCGGGTACGGATTTCCTTGATAATCTCCTCAGCGATTATTTGTTGGTTGCCTTCCAGTCTTTGGTTCAACCCCTCAAAAAAGTCGGCTAATTCAGAGATATCGAGATGGGCCAATTCGGCAATGTTCTTTTCGTCAATCTTAAAGTTAAGTGATTCTTTTCGCAATCGAGAACCTTCACAGGTCGGGCATACCACTTTGTCCATATAGCTTTTTGCCCATCGTTTAATGGATGTGGAACCCGCTTCTTCAAATTGGTTTTTGATAAAATGGGATATGCCCTCGTAATCAATCTTATAACTCCGTTTTACCCCCAAGGTCTTAGAATCGACCTCAAAACTTTCATGCCCGCCGTGAAGCAAAACGTTCATGGCCTTTTCAGGAATTTTGTCTATCGCATCTGTCATCTCAAAGCCGTAGCGTTGGGCAATAGTTTCGATCTGTTTAAAGGCCCATGATTTTTTGTAATCGCCTAATGGAGCAATACCTCCTGATTTAATTGACAACTTTTTATCGGGAAAAATTTTATTTTCATTAACCTCGTAGACATGGCCCAGACCATTGCAGTTGGGACACATCCCTTTGGGAGAGTTGAAGGAAAACGTATTCGGTTCGGGAACAGGATAGGATATGCCTGTAGTTGGGCACATCAGGTCACGGCTGAAATAACGGGCCACCGAGGCACCTTCCTCTAAAACCATCAAGACATCATCACCACTATACATCGCGGTATTGATGGATTCCGAGAGTCGTTTGTCGAGATCGTCGGAATCATTGACCTTCAATCTATCGATAACGATTTCAATATCATGGGTCTTATAGCGGTCCACTTTCATACCCTTGGTGATATCAACGACTTCACCGTTAACCCTAACTTTTACAAAACCTTGTTTCCCGATCTGTTGGAAAAGTTCGCGATAATGTCCTTTTCTGGACTTGATGATCGGTGCCAGAATATTAATTTTTTGACCATTATAGTCAGCCTTGATGAGGGCTTTGATCTGCTCGTCACTATAACTGACCATTTTTTCACCCGTATTGTAACTGTAGGCCGATCCGGCGCGGGCAAACAAAAGGCGTAAAAAATCGTAGATTTCCGTTATGGTGCCGACCGTAGATCGTGGTGATTTGGAAGTGGTTTTCTGTTCTATGGCAATAACCGGGGAAAGACCGTCTATTTTATCAACGTCAGGGCGCTCCAATCCACCTAAAAACTGACGGGCATAGGCCGAAAAGGTTTCAATATAGCGCCGTTGCCCTTCGGCATAGATGGTATCGAAAGCCAAAGAGGATTTGCCACTGCCGGAAAGTCCGGTGATTACGACCAGTTTCCCCCTTGGAATAGTGACGTCAATGTTTTTGAGATTATGGACGCGAGCACCCTGCACCTCTATATTTTCTTCGTATTCTATCATTTTTTCACAGCAAGGCGGCAAAGGTACGATTTTGATGACAAATTAAGAAGTTGGCATTGCCTTAATGACACAAACTTTTAAACCGCCTCTCTCTTCTCCGAAAGGTACTTCCAATAGCGTTTGGGCACATGCTGGGTATGCAGCTTCATGTTGATACGTGATTTAATATTGGTGCTCTTAAAGTAGTTGTTCCATAAATCTTGATAGCTATGTTCCTCATTTAAAAAGTGGTCACTTTTATGGATGCTATTGACATATATTTCATTTAAATCCAACGAGACAATTTCTACCTTTTCCAGATTATAGAAGATTCCATATTGGCGCTTTACATCATAGATGAGCCATTGCTGGTCCGCATATCTTGAACGGAAATGTTTTGAAATCAACGGAAGAACATCAAAATCAGGTTCTATATTGGCGAAGTAGATATTATCTTGGGTCAATTGAAACCTTACAAACGCCTCCATACGATGTTTTTCACGCCCAACGGATTTTGCCAATTGACTGATTTTCAGTACAAGGCCGTCCGAATAATCCGAATGAATCGACTCTTGATTAGCGAATAATTTACGGATGTAGCGATAGAGTAGTAGTTCAATGCCTTTAGTCTCGCTTAAATAGGCAAAATAGATGTTCTTAATGGCGTTATAATCTTTTTTTTGTATTCCGTTCCAAACACGTTTGGCTTTCTCAACATGCGTAAAAACAGTTTCGGTTTCTGAAAAGAGTCCGTTTTGACTGAGCGTGTTCTTCTGAATGTCCGACACTTGGGCCTTTTCTTCAAAAGCACTAAAAATAGCGGTTAGAAATCCATTAAAACTTCCGTCGTAAATAAAGGTTTTTGCATTTTCCATAAGGTTCTAATTTAAGATGCTGCGTGATGTTTCGGTTTTTTTTAATGTCTCGAATTACTGTTTGTGTTACTTATTCCCAAATCGATTTTCAATTAAATAAGCTAAGCTGCGAACTATATTCTTTTCTAAACTTTCCGACAGAATTTTGTAAGATCCGACCTTTAATTTTATCTGCGTCCATATCACGATGTTCCCATTGGCTGGAATCGCAGACTATAAAATATTTAGCCCGGTTTAGCGCAACACCAATATTTTTCAGATGTTCCCAATTCAATTTCCGAAATCGTCGTGCATTTACAATTTTATGCATCGATTTTAAACCTAGGCCCGGTACCCTTGCCAACATCTGTTTCTCCGCTTTATTGATGTCTACGGGAAAGTATTGAAGGTTACGTAAGGCCCACCCCAATTTGGGGTCGATGTCGATATCGAGATTTGGGTGGTCATTGTTCAAAATTTCCTGAACCCCGAAACCATAGAACCGCAGGAGCCAGTCCGTTTGATACAACCGATTTTCCCTTAGCATAGGCACCTGCGTACCTATGGCAGGTAAACGGCTATCTTCGGCTACTGGAACGTAGCCCGAATAATAGACTCGCTTCATATTATAATTTTTATAGTAGTGGGTGGCGGAATACATGATATCCTTATCCGATTCTCCAGTTGCACCGATAATCATTTGAGTGCTTTGTCCCGCAGGAGCATATTTAGGGGTGCTTTTAAGTATTTTCTTCTCCTCCTTATACTGAATAATCTCATTTTTGACCTTGAGCATGGGCTTGGTAAAATCTTCATGCTTTTTATCAGGAGCCAATAATTTGAGCCCGGATATGGTCGGCACCTCAATATTTACTGAAAGCCGATCGGCGTAAAGCCCCGCTTCCCTCATCAGTTCATCGCTCGCACCTGGAATTGATTTTAAATGGATATAGCCGTTGAAATTTTCTTCCGTACGCAGTTTTTTGGCGACGGCCACCAAACGTTCCATAGTATAATCGGGACTTTTAAAAATTCCGGAACTTAGAAAAAGACCCTCTATATAGTTGCGTCGATAAAAGTTAATGGTAAGATCTACCACTTCTTGAATTTTAAACGCAGCCCTTTTAATATCATTGCTCTTTCGCGTTACGCAGTAAGCGCAATCAAAAATGCAATGATTGGTCAGTAATATTTTTAAAAGGGATACGCATCTTCCGTCCTCAGTATAACTATGACAAATACCCATCCCCGAACTATCGCCTAGGCCTTTATTGATATTCGTACGCTTGCTACCGCTACTGGAACAAGAAACATCATACTTGGCCGCATCGGCTAGTATATTCAATTTCTCCTTAATTCGTTCGAATGACATAATTCTCTTTTGTTTGTAATTATTCCAAAATTATGGATTAAATCCGAATTATGGAAATAATCCAAATAAAATTTTGGATATATTCCAAATAGTGTATCTTTGGAGGAGTTAGGTGCTTCGAGACACTTCATGTTTAGTCCGGTATTATTTTTTGAAGCTTGCCGGTTTTTCGTAGGGGCTTACGGAATTACTAACACTAAGATTCCCTTCTTTCTTTCGACAAATGAACGGGGCGGAGCGCTGGAATGATAATATAAATGATTCCCGCTTTCGCGCGAATGACAAAAAAGTAAATTATTATGGAAAACGAGATTACATTAAAACGTTTTGCCGACATCCGTAGAGATTTGGGCTATACTCAGGCAGAATTCGCTGCATTACTAGGTGTTTCGAGCACAACGGCGGATATTGAAAGGGGGCGCACCAAATTATCCGGTAAGTTGGTAACGGAGCTTTTGAAACAGTTCAAGATCAATCCGTTATGGCTTTTCGGGGAGAGTGATAATAAATATCTGGAAACTTCCAATACTAGCGTCATTCCCAAGGTGGTCACCGTCGATTCCAGTGATCGTGAGAATATGGTACTGGTAAATGCCAAGGCTGCGGCGGGCTATCCTCAAAATATACAGGATGCCAGTTGGTATCAAGAATTACCTGCCTTCGATTTACCGATACCCGAATTTAGAAATGCTACCTATCGCGGGTTTCAGGTCGAAGGTGACAGTATGTTACCCAATTTAAAGCCAGGGGAATGGGTCTTGGCCAAGGCTGTGGAGCACATTGACGATGTAAGTCCGAATAAAATGTATGTGGTTGTTCTAGAGGATGCCGTTTTAGTCAAAAAAATCGAAAAGCGACCCAATTCCAATAATATTACCTTGGTTTCATTGAACGAGACATACCCTCCTTATGATATCAAACCTTTTCAGGTTCAGGAAATCTGGCAGGTGAGCAGTAGGATTACTTTTGGGGAGGATGCTACAACGGAAAAGGGATTATTGAGGCAGTTACAGGAGTCAATGGACGAGTTGAAAAACCAGTTGAAGCACGTAAAGAAAGTCTGACAACACGTAGTTGGAAGATTGGACTTAGAACCTTTGATCATAGGTTTATCTCAATCCAGACTTTTTGAAATACGCCTTTAACATTTAGTTGCCGGACTGAAATTGTAATGGGCTTAGGAAAGATCAAACCAAAAGAAACTTTATGACACTAGGATAATTTCAAATTGTACAATCCACTGTCGCGTAAGGTGAATCCAAGGCTTTTATAAAGGCCAATTGCCGCTTTGCGGTGATGCCCCGAAAAAAGTATAACGCTATCCAAATTTCGTTTTTTAGCCTCTTGCAAAAGTGTTTCCATTAGTTTTCTTCCGATGCCTTTTCCTCGGTGCTCAGTATGTACCACAACATCCTCTACCATTCCACGATGACCTGAAATTACTTTGTACGTCGCTAACAGGGCTATTCCAACAATTTGATTCTCAATGCGGCATACCGCAAAGACGACATGGTTGTCTTCCTGCAAGATTTGATGCAGGGGACATTGTTTGAGTTTGTCGTTCAACTGTTTGTACAGCTCTGTAATTTGATGTCGGACCGTATCGTCGATGTCGGATTTTTTAAGAATTTCTATTTCCATAAGGTTCTGCATTACTTAATTATAGGCATTTACATCTTCCATTTGAAAGTCCATAGGACCCAATTCGTGCGCTGTCGGTAAAAATACACCACTTTCCATAATTTGCCAACTGTCCCAAGTTGCTTCCAGTCCACCTATTGGAATAATATCGACCCACATTTGAAAACTTTCGGGAAAACCATTTGTGCCGAGTTTCCAAAGATACGAATCGCCGGGCGTAGTTCCCCCAGAAGTATAGGTTATCAAGAGGCCATCGGAACCATCCTTCAACGCAACCAAACTTCGTTCCGTACCGCTATCAAATACCTTGAACGGTGCCACAAGCCAAAAAGAATCGTTATTGAATTTGGAAACTGCCTTTTCGATCAATTCCGTTCTAGAATTTTCATTGACCAGAATATCTTTGTCAAAAACGCTACTTTTTTCAGGATGGGCTAAATTTAAAAGCACCCGATAATTATCCCATTCCACACGTGCTACGCCGAGCTGTTTATCCCATTTATAACGGTGGGTACCGTTTTTAAATTTCCACTCTATATATCGAGTGTCCTTGTATGCATTGTAATTTATGGCCTTAAGCATTTTGTGGGCCAAGCTATCGGCGGCGACTCCAGGTTTGCCTTGAGGTAGGGGCTTGTTGTAGACGGCATAAAGAATACCACTAGTTATTGCCCCCAAAATGAATAGGACTACAATAGATTTAAGCAGTATTTTTAATGCTTTTTTCATCGACTACGACTAGAATACTTCTTATACGAATCCAATACATAAATTGGTTTACTGTTTAGAAAGATATTAAATCGACTAGAATCCCACGGCCGTATCATCACCGCGTCTATCGGCACCGCCTTCGAGCTTACCATCGGGCAAAATACGAATGGCATTGACCTTGCCGATAATGGGCGTACGCTCTTCATTAATGTTATATCCTTTGGATTTTAAAGCGTCTTTTAGTTGGTCGGAAAAACCTTGGGGCTCGAACATGATGACATCGGGCAGCCATTGATGATGAAAGCGGGGGGCGTCGACGGCCTCTTGCATACTCATATCGAATTCGTAGGCGTTTAAAATCGTTTGGGCGACCGCCGTGATAATCGTTGATCCGCCAGGGGTGCCGACGACCATCCACAACTTACCTTCTCTTTCGACTAGGGTCGGTGTCATGCTACTGAGCATCCTTTTTTCGGGTGCAATGCTATTGGCTTCCGCCCCTATGAGTCCGAACATGTTGGGTACGCCAGCCTTGGCACTAAAGTCATCCATTTCGTTGTTCAAGAAAAACCCGAGTTCATCGCTGTAGAGCTTAGAGCCATAGGCACCATTTATTGTCGTGGTAACCGATACCGCATTGCCTTCGGAATCGACGATGGAGTAGTGGGTGGTTTCCATACTTTCCGACATCTGAATATTTCCTTCTCGGATATCGGAAGACTTGGTAGCCTTGTCGAACGAGAAACCTTCCATTCGTTTTTTCAAATAGGCATCGCTCACCAATACTTCTTTCGGGATATCTACGAAATCGGGGTCGCCCAAGTAATAATTCCGGTCGGCATAGGCACGCCGAGCCGCCTCGGTAAAAAGTTGGATTTCCTTTTCTGAATTATGCCCGTATTTGGAAATTTTGTAGGGTTCCATCATCCTGAAAATTTGGTTGAGGGTGATTCCGCCGCTGCTCGGCGGACTCATAGAAATAATACGTAAATCTTTATAATCAAAAACGATTGGGGTACGCCATTTGGCTTCATATTTAACTAAATCTTCTTCAGTGACAAATCCCCCGTTGCCCTGAATGAAAGCTGCGAGGGTATTACCGGTTTCCCCCTTATAAAACCCGTCACGTCCTTTTTCAGCAATACGTTGTAGGGTTTTGGCCAAGGCCGGATAGGTTGCCATATCACCTGGTTTCGCATGAATCGGGAAAGTTGTGGAACCACCATTGACCGCTAAAATTTCATCTCTATATTCCTCAAAATGTGCGGCCTGCTTCTCGGTCACCACGATTCCGTTTTCTGCCAGGGCGATAACAGGGGCTAAAATTTCTTTCAAAGGCAGCACTCCGAATTTGTCGTGTACAGCAATCATACCGGCTACCGTGCCCGGAACCCCTACCGCTGTGGCACCGACGGTGCTCATATCGGGGATTACGTTGCCAAGGGAATCCAAATACATATCTTTCGTGGCGGAAAGCGGCGCCTTTTCGCGATAATCCAATGCCCCTGTTGTACCGTCAGCTTTGCGATAGACCATAAAACCGCCACCGCCCAGATTGCCGGCGAACGGGTAGGCGACTACCAAAGCCATTTCGGTCGCGACCATGGCATCAAAGGCATTTCCGCCCTTTTTCAGGATTTCCGACCCTATTTTAGAGGCCTCCTCGCGGGCGGAAACGACCATGGCCCTTTCGGTAACCAAACCTGTTGGTATCGCTGGTAAGGTTTTGCAATCGACAAAAAGTAGTAGGATGATTCCTAAGAGGAATAGATTTTTGTACATTTTCATCTAAAATGGGTATTTGATTTAATAATTAAGTTCAAAATGTCAATTTGCTACCACAAGTGGTTTAAGGTTTAATTCTACCATCCGCAGGTTCAAAGTAAGGACGTTCAATAGTGAGCCATTCCAAAAAATATGCTTTAAACCTACGGCGTCAGCCAGATAGGATTAAACTTTTCCTGCCGACCGCTATTGTTCAGAGTAAATCGCTTCAAATCGACAAGTACTTCTGCCTAGAAAAAACCGCTAATTCTTCAAAAAAAGCCGTAAACTCGGCCTCAAAGGCATCATAATTTTCTTCGAGGTCAACAATGGCAAAGTTCATTTTCGACTTGTTCTTTGTTCTTCGGTTCATACCGTTCAGCACATTCCCTATACCCTCCAAATTCCCATAATTTAAGAGCCAGTTGTCCGATATCATATAGGGCATTATCCGTTTTATACCATCCGGTAAAATCGCATAGTTTTCCTCCAACAAATCATAGAACCTATCTACAAAAACCGCTAGGGGCTTGTCGGAATAGGTTTTCCAATTCTTGGCCAAAAAATGGTCGTAATAGATATCAACGATCACCCTGCTGTAATGGCTGTAATTTTTATGCAATTTTTTACTACTTATCTTTGGGATGGGATGTGCGTCGGTAAACGTATCGATCTCACGATGTAAAACAATTCCTTTTTGCACACCCTCGGGCAAATGTTTGAATTTGTTGCCCCGGATACTATCCGCTATAAAATTCCCCAAAGTGATTTCATCGTCCCCGAAGGAAAGATAGATATGTGCTAAAAAATTCATGATGTCGAATTTACAAATTGCATCTCTACTGATTCATATTAGACCCGTATATTTGTCAAAACTTTTCGTAAAACTATGACACTCATCAAATCGATTTCAGGAATACGAGGTACTATCGGTGGCAAGCCCGGTGACAATCTAACGCCTATAGACACCGTAAAATTCGCTGCCGCCTATGGGGTCTGGCTCAAGGAATATTCAAAAAAAGATAAACTTAAAGTGGTCATCGGTCGTGATGCCCGTCTTTCGGGAGAAATGATCCAAAACCTAGTTGTTTCGACCTTAATCGGACTCGGCATCGATGTCGTAGACCTTGATCTGTCAACCACCCCGACCGTCGAAATTGCAGTGCCCTTGGAGAAAGCGGATGGTGGCATCATCTTGACCGCTAGCCACAACCCTAAACAATGGAATGCACTTAAACTGCTGAACGAGAAAGGGGAATTTTTGGACGCCGCCCAAGGGGCGAAGATTCTTGAAATCGCTGAAAAGGAGGACTTCGATTTTTCCGAGGTGGATGATTTGGGGATAATCACAAAAAACGATTCTTATATAGACATCCATATCGACGAAGTGTTACAGCTGTCCTTGGTGAATGCAGGAACCATTCGGAAAGCCAAGTTCAAGGTAGTCGTCGACGGTGTGAACTCCACTGGGGGAATAGCCATTCCAAAACTTTTGGAGGCTCTGGGCGTTGAGACCGTTAAACTATATTGCGACCCAACGGGACATTTCCCCCATAACCCCGAACCGCTAAAGGAGCATTTGGGTGAACTCAGTAAGCTGGTTGTCGAAGAAAAAGCGGATTTCGGAATCGCTGTGGATCCAGATGTTGACCGTTTGGCATTTATCGATAACGAAGGTGAAATGTTCGGGGAAGAATACACGTTGGTCGCCTGTGCGGACTACGTTTTGGGTAAAACCAAAGGGAATACGGTTTCGAATTTATCTTCTACGAGAGCTTTGCGTGATATTACAGAAAAACATGGTGGCACTTACGAAGCTGCCGCTGTGGGCGAAGTAAATGTGGTGGCAAAAATGAAGGCCACCAATGCCATTATCGGCGGCGAGGGCAATGGGGGCATTATCTATCCTGAAAGCCATTATGGACGGGATTCTTTGGTCGGCACGGCCCTTTTCCTAATGCTGATGGCCGAAAGAGGTGGTACGGTCGCAGAATTGCGTGCAAGCTACCCTTCCTATTTTATGAGTAAACAGAAAATTCAGCTCACCCCGGATATCGATGTGGATAGTATATTGGAAGCGATGGAAGCAAAATATAAGGATGAGGAGATTTCCACCATCGACGGCGTGAAAATCGATTTTGCCGAAAACTGGGTACATCTCCGAAAATCGAATACCGAGCCTATCATCCGGATTTATACCGAGGCCAAAACTCAGTCAGCCGCTGATGGTTTGGCCGATCGGGTTATTGGGGAGATCAAGGAAGTTATCGAAGGGTAAGCCTCTCATGCACTCTAGGCGTTGCGGATTGGGAGCGTTAACATTTCTCACAGACGAGCGTCATCGGAAAAAGGTTTAGGGGTTTGTTAGCTTAGGGTTTTAGAAAAAAATAATTTTGACTACGGGCTACGGGCTACGGGCTACGGGCTACGGGCTACGGGCTACGGGCTACGGGCTACGGGCTGCGGATTCCAAATATTCCTCCCGAACGACTTTGGCGGTCTGATGTTCCCCGGTATGGCTCCATCCCGGGGGCATGAAGATATACGCTATTTTGTTTTTTAAGCCCGGGGCGTTCCAGACATCCTTGGCCAAAGCCACGAATTCCCCAAAATAAACATCCATAAAGTTACCTGAATCTATTTGTCTAGTGATGCCATACTTGATTTTTTCTCCCCTGACTTCCTCTTGATAGGTGCCGAAAACGCGGTCCCAGACATTCAATAGGTTACAGAAATTGGTATCGATATATAAGGGATTTTTGGCATGGTGTACCCGATGATGAGAGGGTGTGAGAATAAATTTGCCCACGGCGCCGAACCGTGCATCCTTTATCATATTTTCCCCGACATGGATAAAGGCACCGTATGTGCCGTCAATAAACATGATAGCAAAAAGCATGGTGGGTTCGAGTCCGGCAAGGATACAGACCGTGGTCCGAATCGTATCCGCGTATGGCGCTTCTAGGAAAAAATGTGCGTAGGTCACCGAAAGATTCATGTTCTCGGGGGCGTGATGCGTGGAGTGCAAGCACCAGAAGAGCCGTACTTTGTGACCCCAATAGTGATAGAGAAAATGTCCGAATTCCCAAACGATGTAACCGTAAATGAACCAATACCAAGTAGGGGAGGTCTGAAAAGGCGCGTAGGGCTGCAACCAGCCGATGATCAATACGACCATGGCTATGGCGATAAAACGGCCTACGAAACGGTTGAAGACATAAATCAGAAAGTTTACCTTATAGACCTTGGTGTCCGGTTTTTTATAGACCAAACCGAGAATAAACTCCAAAAGCACGAGGAGCGGTATGATGGGTACGATGAACGCGGTAATTCCTTCATACGTGGTGAGTACACTATAATCACCCTTTTGCAATATCTCCCATGCATTCCCGATACCTAGAAAGCCGATAATTTCGTCGTACAGGGTTTTTAGGAGTTCCATTGGTGTAGCGTTTTCGTTAAAAGCTTGGAAATTTAATGATAAAATTGCTAAAATTCAAGAGCCTCTTGACACTCGTCGCAGACTAGCGATGGACGCTTGTTGCAGACAAAGACCAGCCTGCAAAAAAACCTCCCGAATTCTCGGTACCAAGCACCAAATTTCAAGATAAGTTTTTGGAATTTGGAACTTTAGGATTTGGAATTTGCTGCAAAATCTGCTGGAACCTTACCCCGATGCTTCCACCGTTTATGCGTCCATAAATAGTATTCCGGTTTTTCACGTATCTGTTGTTCGGTCAGGCGTAGGAATTTGTCAGTTATTTCATTCTTTTCAGTGCTTGACCCGGAAGTAGTAATGGAAACGAGCTCCGCCTTATAATATCCTCTTTTTACTTTGGATACTTTTAGAAACACTACGGCCAGATCCATTTTTCGGGCCATGGTCTCCGCTCCGTTGATGACCGGTACCTTGATACCCATGAATTCCGTCCAATATTGAGCGCGGTGGTATTGTGGACTTTGGTCGCTGACCATCCCAAAAATACCGATGATACCATCCCTTTTATTGCGCACCACGGTTTTGACCGTGTCCTGGGAAGTGATCAAGGTGGTATTCCATCGGGCACGTACTTTTCTGATCCAACGATCAAAATAGGGGTTGCCTACCTGCTGATAAACGGCATATCCTTTGGCATCCACATAATTATTAATACTTACGTTCCATTCCCAATTGGCATAATGCGAGCAAACGATAAGTATGCTTTTCTCTTTTTCGATTTCCCGTAAGACCTCGATATTCTGAACCGCATAGCGTTTTTTGACCTCGTCTTTTGATAGGCTCATGGTCTTTACCATTTCCAGAAACATGTCGCACATATGTCGGTAGAAGTCGATTTGGATTTTCTGACGCTCTACTTCGGATTTTTCAGGAAAGACCAGTTCCAAATTACCCCGGACCACCTTTTTTCGATAACCGATTACCCGATAAACCCAAAAGAACACAAAATTGGAAAATGCATAGAACAGTCGGTACGGCAATACCGAAATGATCCATAGTAGGGGATACGCCAAAATGAAGATAAGTAGTTGCATGGTTAGTATCTGCCGTACAAATATACTTATATTTGGCGCTATAAATTAGCCCTCGAATGTTCAACATGCACGTAGCCACCATTGTCATTATCGCCGCCAATGTATTGGTCTCTATAAAAGGCTTTAACGACACCTCTTTTTTTGACCGTTATAAATTCAACATATCCGCAATAAAAGCAGGTCAAAAGGAGCGAACGGTCACTTCTGGATTTCTGCATGTCGACCTGTCCCATCTTTTTTTCAATATGTTCACCCTTTATTTTTTTGCGGACGTTGTCATTCAATGGTTTGGACCGGCAAAATTTATCGGAATTTACTTTGCTAGCTTGCTTGCCGGAAGTCTTCTTGCTGTATTTTTCCATAAAAACGAACCGCAATATAGTGCCGTCGGTGCCAGTGGTGCCGTTACGGGAGTCTTGTATGCAGCTATTCTATTGCAGCCAGGTATGGATCTTTTCTTGATGTTCATTCCCATTCCCATTCCCGCCTACGTGGTCGGTATCGGGTATTTGTTATATTCTATCTACGGTATGAAAAGCCGTTTGGGAAATATCGGCCATACCGCACATTTCGGAGGTGCCATAGGAGGTTACGCCCTGACCCTTTTGTTTCTGCCCGATCTTATTTTCACCGAAACCTTGATGGTCATTCTTCTGGCCGTACCGATCATTATTCTTTTTGTGATGCAGAAAATGGGGAAGATTTAAGGGGTAAAAGAAATCGTTTAGCACCTCTAAACATTCCTATGTACTGACTTTTATTGCATTTCATCGAAAAAAAACTGAAAATTATACCCTGTGGAAAGTTTTGACGTTTAAGTTAGGTATTGGAAACCAAATCCAATTAACAAACCTACTTATTATGAAGAAAGTATCCCTAATGGCTCTAGCGGCCATTTTTATAATCTCTTGTAGTGATGAGACTACAATCTACAGTGACGCCTCGGAAGATATTTCGATTGAAGGCAGTGAGGCCGTTCTCGAAGGCAGCATACTTTACGACGATGCCGGTGTTCTAATAATTTCCAGTGAGGATCAGATTTCCGGAAAAACGGCTAAAGGCGGTGATGAAGAGCAAGCTGGTGACTATCCGCTGACCTTAATTGCCCGTGTTGACGCGCCTTCCTATAGTGGTGCACAAAACTTGGGGGCTTCCCACGTTCATGTCGATGGCAATTATGCATACGTATCTTATAATACGGTCGAAGATGGCTATGCCGGTGCAATCGATATCGTTGATGTGGGCGATCCTACCAATCCTAGACTTACTTCGCGATTGTATTATACGAATGCCGATGTAAATGCCGTCGAGTATAACGATGGATATGTCTATGCTGTTGGTGGTGTGGATTCTGAAAAGTCCGTACGGGCTACCTCGAATTCCTTTTTGGTCAAGATTCCTGTTTCCAATGGAAGGATGAACACAAGCGCGGGAATGAGCTTCGGATTTCAGGAAGGATTCAATGCAACGGATGTTAAGGTTACCTCGACCTCCGTAATCGTGAGTAGTGGAAAAGATGGATACCTGACGTCCTATAAAAAATCGGATTTATCCGTTCAAACGGAAGCTCCTTTCGCCGATTTGCGATCGATAGCTATAGACAATGGGAATTTCGCCATCTTGGATGGTAGCAGTGGCGTAAGCTTTTTGGATGCGAATTTCAACGCTACCAAAGAAATTGCCATCGATTCCGACTTCGGAGATTTCGCCAAACGAACCTTGGCAGTTTCCAATACCGAGGTAATTGTTTCAGAAGGTTCAAAAGGCGCTGGGATCTACAATAAATCCAACGGTAACTTAAAGGAATACCTACCCATTTTAATCAACCCCGATGGTGTCGCCCAAAGTGATATTGTTACCAATGCCATTGCACTCAACGAAAATATACTATTGATGGCGAATGGTGGTGCAGGTTTATCCCTTTCGGAAGAGCAAGTGAACGGAACCGATATGGTCGGCGTGTTGGACTTGAACGGTTCTGTGAATTTCGTCGCCTCTAAAGGGGACTATATATTCGCAGCTTCCGGAAAGGCAGGATTACAGATCGTTAAACTGAACCGACCCGATGAGAGCCTAGCTTCACGTTGTGCCGATTTACCTACGTATCAAGGTAAGGCGAACCTAACGGTAGCCGAAGGTCAAACTGAGCAATACCGTGGTTCGAAGCGATTCAACAAAGTTACGGTCGATGGTTCATTGCTACTCTGCGGTTCCTGGACGGTGAACAACGGTGTTAGTATCAATGACAATGCCCTGTTCGAGATGAATGGAACTTTTGTGGTCGGTAGAAACAACAAGCGAAAAAATGTGACCGTTAAAAATAATGCTACCCTTAAGATCGAAGGTGACTTGACCATTTATGGGGATTTGATTTTGGAAGACGGCGCCACGCTGGAATTTATTGGCGATGGTTCCATAGCGAATATTTTCGGTAAAGTTAAGAAATCAGGAAGTGCTATAGTCAAAGGTGACTTTATTGATGTCCGCAATATGTTTTAGGCATCACATAATAGTCTATATAAAAAGCCCCGACCTGAATTACAGGACGGGGCTTTTTATGATTTGGAAAGCTAGAAAAGGTCTATTGCATCGGTCATTGTACAATATTAATTTCTTCAACTAGCGAAATCATTAAAACTACTTATGAAAAACCCGAGATCTGCCTATTTTAACCAATTCCCAATACCTATTTAGTCGAGCAATTCCGCCACCTTCGCCTCCAAGGCCGGGCCACGAAGGTTTTTCGCAACGATAATGCCGTTTTCATCCAAAAGGAATGCGGCGGGTATGGCGTTTATATTATATAATTTGGCGATCGGATCATTAAAATAGGCCACGTGGGAGACGTGCTGCCAAGTCAACTTGTCGTCTTCAATCGCTTTTTTCCAGGCTTCTTCCGTTCTGTCCAACGAAACTCCCAATACGTTCAAGCCTTTGTCATGATATTTTTCGTAGACCTTTACGATGTTAGGATTTTCAGCTCGGCAAGGCTTGCACCAGGCTGCCCAAAAATCGACCAAAGTCAGTTTGCCAAGGGCGTCGTTAAGAGCCAATTCACCGCCATCGGGCGTAGGGGCTTTAAACTCCGGAGCTTTTGCACCTACGGCAGTATTTTTCTCATTGGCCTCGGCCGTTTTTTGACCCTCCAATCGTTCTTGAATGGCGGCTGCTACCTTTGTTTTCTGAATTTCAGGGGATAGCTTTTCGTACATGGCCTGTGCCTCTTCCGCGGTTACTGAGCCAGATCCCAGGGCACGATCGATCAAAAGTGCCGAAATAAAAGCGTCGGGATGGTTCTTGATATAATCGAGCTCAAAATTTTCATACTCCTCCTGAAGTTCCATCATTTCGTCTTGGAGGGATTTGGCTGTAGCAGTATCTTTTTTTACACTCGCCTGCTGCATGTCTTGTTGTATGGACTGGGCCTGTTGGGTCAGTTCCTTTGACTTTTTCATGTAATCGGCAAAGATATCGTTCTGTGGCGTACCCCCAATTTCGGCATATCCTAAACTGTCTTTCTGGGCCTTGAACTGAATTTCGCCATTTTCAAGAACGAACATGGTGTATCCGGGAATTTTGTCAATAAAAATTAAGTTTAATTCGGGAGTATCCGCAGCCCCGGTAAAGGTAAACCTACCATTTTCAACCTTGGCGGTATCAACATCTACAGGTTGATTGTTTTCTCCGATTGTTCGTAAAAAAACCTGCGTACCGTTTTCTATATCCCCCCTAAGATTACCGTTCAGGGTGAAACCTTCCGGTTTTTGGTTGCAGGCGGCAATACCTATGATGATGCCAATAGACAATACAAATTTCTTCATTACGTTTAGTTTAAGCCGGCAAATGTAGGTATATATCCCAATAAAAAAAAGCGCAATACATAACTATATTCGAGGGAGCCAAGGTCCTAAGCGTTGATTGTATTTTCTTTGAAAATAGACGAAGTAGTTGTAGAGCTTATAATTTACTTCGTACCCGTAATCGATACCAGGGTTATAATCGATTCGCATCTCGTAGAGGTTGCCACCGTATCTTAAGGGTTGCATGGCCCGTTGATTCCAGTTGGTGACATAGATTTGGTTGCGATTTTCAAGATAGGATTGAGAATAGTACCCCTCGGGCTTTGCGATACTGACCAGCCAAGTATTGAATCCGGGCTCGATGATTATAATTTCATATTCCGTGCTATCGCTAGCTATTTTGACCGTATCGGCCTCTTGTAGGTCAAAGGCCGTTTTTTCTTTGTCCGTAACCTCTATGGTTTTTTTAGTGCCTGTACAGCTGCTTGCCGCACACATAACCAAAAAGGCCAGTACACCTAGTTGTAATAGTAATCTTTTCATTTCCTTTTTATCTAAATAGTTCAAAAACCATTCCAATAAGATACAAAAAACCGCATGGAATACATGCGGTTTTTAAAGTTCAATTTTTGACATGAAAATCTCGGAAAAATCTTATTTACCAAAAAGACCGCCCAATAAACCTCCGATACCACCTTTATTGCCACCAAGCGCCAATGAAGCTACGTCGTCAAGAATACTGCCATCGCCATCGGAATCTAAAAAAGACTCGATGAGGGACTGTTGCTTATCTGCTTGTTGCCCACCGCCCATCATGCCACCTAACAAACTCTGTAGGCCACCGGCATCGTTGACATTCTGTTGCTGTTTTTGTTGACCGATCATTCCCATTAAAATCGGTGCTGCCACTTGAAGTATCGTAGCTATGGAACTGGTGTCCATTCCCGATTTTTGGCTCAGTGCATTCTCTACCTGTGCCTGCTTACCGCCCAGTACATGGCCCAAAATTCCCGCTCCGTCGTCCTTGACCGATTGATCGACGCCCCCGCCGAAAAGTCCGCCCAAATCGCTAAGAATACCGCCGTCGTGCTTGTTCGAAAGGGCACTCATAAGGCCTTGCGCGCCTTCTGGTGTTGAGGCGTTTTTCTTCATGGCGCCCATCAACAACGGCAAGGCCATAGTCAGTACGCTTCCGGTTTGGTCGGTAGAATTGCCGGTCTGGTCGGCCACTCCGCTTATCAATTGTTTGCCCATGGGGCTACTTAGTAAATCTAATAATCCTGACATCTGGTATAGTGTTTAAAATGAGGGAACAATGTACAAAAAAGAATGATTACTAAGGGTTCGGTTCGGGAAAATGTAACGTCCTGAAGGAGCGAACTAAAAATTCAAAGTTTAAACCTGCTCCGACGGGGTCCGTCGTTGTTGGATTCCATTCTCAGCCTGCCAACAGCACAGGGGGTTCAAAATGGATTTTGATAGAAATACTCGGACTCCTTGATTTTGGTACCCACGAACGACCAGGGGTTCAAAATATAGGCTATCTTAAGCCCCGCCTTACCGGCCAGGTTTGAACAGCTAGTTAGTAGCGATCTAACCTTATAGTTTAAACCGATTACTGCGACTGTCAACTGCTTCCTTCCTTCCTTCCTGCCTTCCTACTATTTCAAAAGTGTAATAATCTGTTCTGCCAATTCAGATCCGATTCGATTTTGCGCCTCTCCGGTAGCGGCGCCGATATGGGGGGTCAGGGAGATTTTTGGATGCATCAAAATCCTGATTTCAGGGGATGGCTCGGATTCGTAAACGTCAAGACCCGCAAAGGCTACTTTTCCGGTTTCGAGCGCATCGACCAAGGCTACTTCGTCTAAAACTCCTCCTCGTGCCGCGTTTACAATACCGACACCTTGTTTCATAAGTCCGAAGTCTTTTTTTCCGATAGTATATTCCTTCTGTGCAGGTACATGTAGGGTGATGAAGTCAGATGCTTTCAGAACTTCGGCCTTTGATAAGGATTGCAAATCGAAAGCCATCGATCGGCCATCAAAAAATGGCACTTCAAGCGTTACCTTTTCAATAAGGGGATCGTAATATATTACTTTCATTCCGACCCCTATAGCCAATTTTGCGGTGGCTTTGCCGATTCTTCCAAAACCGATTACGCCCAAGGTCTTCCCCCGGAGCTCGGTACCGGCAGCGTAGGATTTTTTGAGTTGTTTGAATTTGCTATCCCCCTCTAAAGGCATATTTCGGTTGGCATCGTGCAGATATCGGACTCCACCGAAAAAATGGGCGAACACCAGTTCGGCAACTGATGCTGATGATGCGGCAGGGGTATTGATGACGTGTAGTCCCTTTTCTTTGGCATAATCGACATCGATATTGTCCATCCCCACACCACCGCGCCCGATAAGTTTCAGGGTAGGGCAGTGGTCGATCAAATCTTTGCGGACTTTGGTTGCGCTGCGAACCAATAGTCCCTCAATTTTGTTTTCGTTGATATAGTCTTGTAGCTGTTCTTGCGCCACCGTTACGGTAATCACTTCGAAACCAGCTCTTTCAAGGGCGTCGATACCGGATTGCGCTATGCCGTCGTTAGCGAGTATTTTCATGCTTTTCTTTCCATTTCACTCATTATATCTACCAGAACCCCAACACTTTCAAGCGACAGTGCATTGTACATAGAGGCGCGATAGCCTCCTACGGAGCGGTGGCCGTTGATGCCGTTAATTCCTGCTTCTTTGCACATGGCGTCGAAAGGCGCTTTTAGTTTTTCGTCCGTCAGGTTAAAAGTGGCGTTCATGTTCGAACGGTCTTCTTTATTGGCGAAACCTTCGAAAACGGGATTCAAATCTATCTCCGAATAAATCAATTGCGCTTTTTTGTCATTAATTTCCTCTATCGCGGCTATTCCACCTAACTTCTTCAACCATTCCAAGGTCAACATCGACGTATAGACCGCGAATACCGAAGGGGTGTTAAACATACTGTCCTTGGCAATATGCACTTGATAATCTAGCATTGAGGGGATTTTTCGGGATACTTTTCCTAAAATGTCCACTTTCACCACGACAAGGGTAGCACCCGCAGGGCCCATATTTTTTTGAGCTCCGGCATAAATCAAGTCAAATTGCGAAAAGTCGATCTGCCGTGAAAAAATATCCGAGCTCATATCGCAGACCAGGGGAGCATCCGTCTTCGGAAATTTTTTGATCTGGGTACCGAAAATCGTATTATTGGAGGTCAAGTGCAAGTAATCAAGGTCAGATGGCACCGAGTATCCTTTAGGGATATACTTGAAATTTTCATCCTTTGAGGAACCCACTTCTACTATTTCGCCAAAAAGTTTGGCCTCTTTGATGGCCTTATCGCTCCAAGTGCCCGTATTGAGATATCCAGCTTTTTTTTCCAAAAGGTTATACGGGACCATTAGGAATTCAAGACTGGCACCACCATGTAAAAATAGGGCCTTATAGCCTTTACCTTCCAATCCTAAAAGTTCTAGGGCCAGACTTCTCGCTTTCTCCATAACAGCTACAAAAGCGGCACTTCGGTGAGAAATTTCGATTAGAGACAGTCCCGAATTGTCCAAATCCATCACTGCGGCCGAGGCTTTCAGAAGTACTTCTTGGGGCAAGATACAGGGTCCTGCACTGAAATTATGTTTTTTCATCTTATATGATATAATAGATTACTGAATTATTATGTTGTTTCGAAGTATTGGGATGGAATTGTGCTAAAACGTCGCTAAGGTCATGAATTTATTAGGAAACACAAGTATCTAAATCCACTTATTTGGTTAGTTTTTTAACAGGAAATCAACAGTGTCCACTCCATCGGCGTAATCGGACAGGGAGGGTTTTTGGGTCCCCCCGAACTTAATTTCACTTTCCAGAATGCCCTCGCCGACCACACATTGCAATTGGTCCTTGTCATTTTTTAGGTGTTCTTTGAGGTTATCAAGAGAATCGTAAGTTTCGTAAAACAACGACGCGATAGGGGATGCGTAGCTTTTATCGTTCTTGAGGATTAAAAATCCGTTATCTAGGATTTTGAATTCCGACATCAGATAAACCGCTTTGTTGTAATCGTAATTGTTCTCGTATTTCTTTTGTTCGATGATGGGATGATACCTGTAAATGGAAGTGAAAAAAGTATCAAAATCGTAATCAGTGGGGACGAATAATTTGGAGACGCTTCTACAGCCGAGTCCATAATAGCGAAAAATATCTTCGCCTAAGGCTTCCAGTTGTGCGGAGGATTCTTTTCCGGTAAGTACGGCAATCGAATTCCGGTTCTTTCGGATGATGTTCGGTACCTTACCGAAGTAATGCTCAAAATAACGAGCGGTATTGTTGCTTCCTGTGGCAATGACGGCGTCGAAGCTTGGCAATTTTCCTTCTGAAAAACTAATTCTGTTATTAACTAAAGGTTCAATTGAAACAAGGTAATCCTTTATAAAATATATTAATACGTTATCGTTAGATGAGAGTTTAACCAAGGCATTATTTCCAGTCAACAAAACGGATAGCAAGTCATGGAATCCGACCAAGGGAATGTTTCCGGCCATGATAACAGCAACCGTTTTAGTATTATTTTGTTGTAAATCGTAATTCGCGAGCCAATCCGATATAGAATCCTCTTTTAGTAATTTGCCCCAGCTTTTTAGGGCAAACTCAATATTATCTTTGGTAAACCATCCATTCTTATGTTTGGCTAGAGTGATAGTTTCTTCCAACCTTTGCGACCACTCGTCATCATGGACTTCGGAACTACAATAATCCCGGAGAAATTCCCCGAGTTTTGAAAAAGCAATAAATATTCGCTGGCGTTCGTTCATATATTTGCGATAGAGCGGTCTAGTCTTTACCTTTGCAATCAGAATTTGCAAAAGTAAGCATACTTATACAAAAATAGCTTTTCAAGGCGGTATGGTATCTGCCTTAAAAAGATTCCGCAACAAGTGCGGCATAAAAAGAAAACATGGCAATAATTATAACGGATGAATGTATCAATTGCGGGGCCTGCGAACCGGAGTGCCCGAATACCGCAATCTATGAAGGGGCCGATGAATGGCGCTATAGTGATGGCACTTCGCTTGAAGGCGACGTCGTGCTGCCTAATGGCAAGGCTGTAAATGCTGGAGAGGTTCAGGAACCCATAAGTGACGAAATTTACTATATTTCCCCCGATAAATGTACGGAATGTATGGGCTTTCACGAGGAACCCCAGTGCGCCGCGGTCTGTCCAGTGGATTGCTGTATCCCGGATGACGACCATGTGGAATCCGAGGAGACTTTATTGGCGAAACAGGCATTTATGCATCCTGACGGGTAGATTCTGGTCCGCTGCGTTACTAGATGAAAAAAGTTAGAAGTCAGGATCTGTAGTTAACTGCAGTTGCTTGGCATTAAAATAAAGGGGCAAACTGAAAGTTTGCCCCTTTATTTGTTCTTGAACCGCTAAAAACTAAAACCCAGTCGCGCATAGTAATAGGCGCCGTTAAAGCCCATTTGAACAGCATCCCAATAACCGCCGCCTTCGACCCAATCATCTTGTTGGTCGGGGTATTCGTTAAAAAGGTTGTTGGCGCCGATATTGAGCTTTAGACTCTCGCTCAATTGGTAGCCCAGGACCAAATCGGTTACCAGTGCAGGATTATAGCTATCGGTCGCGGAGGCCACTTTATTGGCAAAGGTGCCATAGTCGGCCGTGGGCTCCAGCATTTGAAAATCCAAGAGTTGAATACTACTGAAACGGGTAAAGCCTAAGCCCGCGTCAAACTTGTTCTTTTTATAGTTGAGGTTCAACGTCAATTTGCTTTCGGGGGCAGAAGCCAGTAAAAACGCCTCGTCCCTTTGTCCGAAAAAGGTTTCGGCATCGAGGTTGCCATTGTGGATATCCTTGATTTTCATGTTATTCAGGTTGCCCGTAAAGGTGGCGGACAGACTACCGTCGTCGAGATTCTTCTTCCAGGCCAGTACGACATCAAGTCCGGTAGTTTCAGTATCGACACCGTTGACAAAGAATTGCGCCGCAGAAACTCCGGGAATATCGTCGGTATCAAAATTGCCCGTCAATACGATTCTATCCTTTACATTGATAAAGTAGCCGTCGATGGTAGAAGTAAAGTTTCCGAAAGTGGTGGTAAACCCTAATCCGGCGTTCAAGGCTTTTTCTTCATTCAATTGATCGATACCGAAGGATGCGGTAACGGGACTGTTGTTCGGGCTGAGCAATTGATCCACCGCCGTACCGCCGATAAAATTCGTAAAGCGTAGGTTGTAATAGATTTGTGCCAACGAAGGTGCCCTAAAACCAGTACTTACAGACCCCCTGATGTTTACCTTGTCAGAAGCCTTCAACCTAGCGGCGAGCTTTCCGTTTACGGTGCTTCCAAAATCACTGAAATTTTCGAAACGTGCCGCAGCACTCAACAAAAAACTTTCTGTTAAATCGAATTCCCCATCCGCATACAGCGAAAAGTTGGTGCGGCTTCGGTCTACTTCATTGGCAGGGCCGTAGCCGGGGAAGCCTTGAGAGCCGCCTGCTCTAAGCTCCTCTTCACCATCGATAGTAATTGTGGGCTGGATCTGGTTTTCTGGATCGGTAATCAATATGCCGTTAACGTCAAAAGTGCCATAAGATCCCGGTTCACCCGCAAAAATGATGAAATTTTCAGATCTATATTCCGCCCCGAAAGCCAAGTTCATCCCCGCCATCACATCATCATAATATTTTGAAAAATCAAGATTGATCGTATTTTGGCTCAGGCTATGTCCACCAGCATCGAAATCTGTCGGGGAAACATCCTGAAGGGAAGCATTGAGGGTTCCTTTGATATAATAGTGGAAATTATTTTTCCCGTATGTATTGCTGATATCAACCTTCCAGCCGCTGTCAAGTTCTGTTCGGACCCCTGCAGATATGGAATTATCGATTATATTTGAAGTTATCCTTGGGTTAAATCCGTCAGGATAAATAGAAGTAACTACCCTTGCGCCATCGTTCCGGGTAAAGGCGTAGGCATCGGTATCCCTATAGTTCCTTCCGCCAAAGGCGTAGATTTCGGTTTTGTCGGATACGGGATAGGCCGCGTTCACCATAAAATTAAAGCCTTCGATGGACGCTTCGCCGAATCCCCTTCTAAAGTCAAATCCCGGACGTAGACTTTTGTTCTTGTTGATATATTCCGTCGTAAAATTGGCATAGCCTTTCTCTCCGAGGCCGACCCCGAAATTGATGGCCGCCTTTACCGAGCCGCCGTCAAAACTTTGGTCGTCGCCAATCTGGTTGCCATCCTTGTCAGTATCCAAACGGTTTCCATCCGTATTGGGCGTTCCTGGGGGAAAATCGCCTTGAGCGCTCGTGTTGTAGGCGCCATAACTGATTACTCCGGTTACCTCGTCCGTTTTATCCTGTAAAACAATATTGATTACCCCCGCAATCGCGTCGGAGCCATATTGGGCGGCCGCACCGTCACGTAATATTTCGATCCGTTTGATTGAGGAAGCCGGGATCGTGTTCAAGTCCGTTCCCGTGTTACCACGTCCCTTAGTTCCAAAAATATTGACCAAAGAAGATTGGTGCCGCCTTTTACCGTTCACCAAAACAAGTGTCTGATCAGGTCCCAGTCCCCGTAATGTGGCGGGAACGATATGGTCCGCCCCGTCGGAACCCGATTGTTTGTTGGCATTGAAAGAGGGTGCGGCATACTGCAATAGCTCGTTGACTTCGATCTTACCGCTTTGCGTACTGACCTCGGCGATATCGATGACATCTACGGGTACGGCCGTATCGGTCGAGGTGCGTTTCGGACTCCTCGATCCGACCAGGGTGACCTCGTCGAGCTGTACCCCTTCGGAGAGGGACACATCAATAGTGGATTTTCCCGAACTGTTCACTTCGGTTGAATTAAAACCGATATAGCTAAAGACCAAGGTGGCCCCCTCGGCCACATCCATCGTATAATTACCGTCGAAATCAGTCACGCTACCGTTGGTCGTTCCTTTTTCGACAATATTCACGCCTGCCAGCGGTGTGCCGGAATTATCGGTGACCGTGCCTTTAATTGTGCTTTGCGAATAGATAAAGGTTGCGTTGCACAAAAGGGCAACCAACATTAGATGGATAGATTTCATAGTGTTCAATTTAGTAGTTCACGTTAAAAGTAGTAAAAAAAACCTGTTAACTTTCGAAATTGCGAATTGGTCTCATAAGATTGGGATGTAGTATCTTTGCATCCAATTTGGAAAAATTCTGATTAATAATCGGAAGTTTGACATCGAAATGATTCCCGCCTTCGCGGGATTGACAATAAAAGTAATGTTTATGAAAGCAGGTATCGTCGGATTGCCCAATGTTGGCAAATCCACCCTTTTTAATTGCCTCTCCAACGCCAAGGCCCAGAGCGCGAATTTTCCGTTCTGTACCATCGAGCCTAATATCGGGGTCGTCAACGTACCGGATGAACGTTTGTTGAAATTGGAAGAATTGGTAAATCCCGAACGCGTTTTGCCGGCCACGGTAGAAATCGTCGATATTGCGGGATTGGTTAAGGGAGCCAGTAAAGGGGAAGGATTGGGCAACCAATTTCTAGGGAATATTCGGGAAACGGATGCTATTTTACACGTACTACGATGTTTCGACAATGATAATATTGTTCATGTAGATGGTTCCATAGACCCGATACGGGACAAGGAGACCATTGATATGGAATTGCAATTAAAGGATTTGGAAACCGTAGAAAAGAAACTTGACAAAGTAAAGCGCGCCGCCAAAACGGGAAACAAAGAAGCCCAAAAAGAGGAAGCCGTACTAAATAAAATAAAATCAGGACTGGAAAGTGGCACTTCAGTTAGAGCTATTGAATTATCTAAGGATGAGCGTATTGAATTTGTAAAACCTTTGCAGTTTATCACTGATAAGCCCGTAATGTATGTCTGTAATGTTGATGAGGAATCGGCCGCAACAGGTAACGACTACGTAGAAAAAGTAAAAGCTGCAGTAGCTAATGAAGATGCCGAGGTCATCGTATTAGCGGTCGGCACCGAAGCCGATATCACCGAACTGGAAACTTTTGACGAACGCCAAATGTTTCTTGAAGATCTTGGATTGAAAGAACCCGGTTCCGCCAAATTGATTCGTGGAGCTTACAGATTATTAGATTTGGATACCTATTTTACGGCAGGGGAGAAGGAAGTGCGGGCTTGGACCATCCCCGTTGGGGCTACCGCCCCTCAGGCTGCGGGTGTTATCCACACCGATTTTGAGAAGGGCTTTATCCGTGCCGAGGTTATTTCCTATGCTGATTACGTAAGTTTTGGCAGTGAGGCCAAAGTCAAGGAAGCGGGTAAAATGAGGGTAGAAGGAAAGGAGTATGTGGTTAAGGATGGGGATGTGATGCATTTTCGGTTCAACGTCTAGACGCGCTGCGCTCGTAAATTGCAATACTCAAATTCCAAGTCAGGTCGAATTCCAAGCACCAAATTCCAAATGTCATTTTTTGGAATTTGTTATTTGGAATTTTTTTATTCATAAATCCGAAGACGCTTTTTAAGTGTATTCATCTTCCTTTCCATATTGCGTAGTCGTGTTAACATATGATTCAGCGCATCGATACCTTCCAAATTAATGCCTAAATCGTTGTACAATCGGTCGAAACGTTCGATTTCGGGGATTTCCTCATCCAGAATGTAGACCTCCGTTTCAATTTGCTTGCATTCTATGAGTCCGTATTCGTTTAAGGCGTCGATAAAGGCGTCCGGTATGTGCGTTCTTTCGCAATAGTGTCTGACTAGTATATAGTTTTCTTTTTCCATGGTATTTATGATGGATTAATTTCAGTATTTATGCCGCACCAGAGGTTCGACGGGCAGGTTAATTCATTGCCTTAATTTAGAAAGTTCTGTAAAAAGTTCTTTTTCTTTGTCCGTCAGGTTTTTAGGTAAGGTTATCTTGTAGGTTATATAAAGGTCGCCGGACTGATTTTCCTTTTTATACTTGGGCATACCTTTGCCTTTCAATTTTACTTTGGTGTCACTTTGGGTTTCGGGCTTTACCTTTAGTTTAACCTTTCCACTTAAAGTGTCGACCTGTATCTCCCCGCCCAACAGGGCTTTATACAAATCAATTTCCTCCGTTTTGTACAGGTCGTTGCCGACCCGTTGAAAAGCGGTATTATTGAAAACTTGAAAAGTTAAGTACAGATCACCTTTCGGCCCGCCGTTCATTCCCTCGGCACCATAGCCCGTAATTTTAATGGTCTGCCCATCTTCGACACCGGCGGGAATAGTGAGACGGATTTTCTTTTTCCCAAGGTCGATGGTCTGTTTCTGGGAACTAAGAATATCGGTCAGGTTCAACCGAAGCGTTGCGTTAAAGTCCTGTCCCTTAAATTGACGCGAACGGCTACCGCTACTTCTTCTTGAACCTCCGGTCGCACCCCCGAACATGGACTCGAAAAAGTCGGAAAACTCACTCTCCGAAAAATCACCTGAGCTTCGATACTGCCCTCCGCCACCAAAACCACCACCGAAACCGCCCGAAGCGGACTGCCGTTTTTGGGCTTCCTCATAGGCATCGGCATGTTGCCATTCTTTGCCATACTTATCGTATTTCTTCCGTTTTTCGGGATCACTCAACACCTCGTTGGCCTCGTTGATCTGTTGGAATTTTTGCTGGGACGCTTTGTCATCAGGGTTAAGATCAGGGTGGTGCTTGCGCGCCAGCTTGCGATACGCTTTCTTGATATCGGCCTCGGAGGCCTTTTTATCTAGCCCAAGAACCTTGTAGTAATCGATAAATTCCATATATTCTATTTGTAAACCGAAATTTATAAAAAGTTAGTGGGATAAATGAATGCTTTAGGTGTTTTTGTGAACCTTTGTTGAAATGAGGCAATGCTAGTTTGAAAGATTTGTGAGTTTTTCATTTTCTTTTAGTTAGCGGTCATCGAAAAACCATCCCACTATCAACAATACACCTATTTTCATTGTTAATTACTTTAACGCCTAGGGGTTTCCTATCTTTACAAGTCGCCTTATCTTTAGCGGCACTTGTTAAATCCTACATTTATGTCAGATAATAACCAATACACAGAAGATAATATCCGCTCCCTCGATTGGAAGGAGCACATTCGCCTGCGCCCCGGTATGTACATCGGCAAATTGGGCGATGGATCATCCGCCGATGACGGCATTTATATCCTATTAAAAGAAACCATCGACAACAGCATTGACGAATTCGTAATGGGGGCGGGCAAGACTATCGACATCTCCATTCAAGGCGAACGGGTCATCGTTCGCGATTATGGTCGGGGTATACCCTTGGGCAAAGTGGTCGATGTAGTCTCTAAAATGAACACGGGCGGCAAGTACGATTCCCGTGCTTTTAAGAAATCCGTGGGCCTCAACGGGGTTGGAACCAAGGCGGTGAACGCTTTATCCAGTTATTTTCGGGTGGAAAGTACACGAGATGGAAAATCAAAATCCGCTGAATTCGCCGTGGGAGAACTCCAGAAAGAAGATTTGCTCGATGAAACGACTAGGCGTCGCGGTACTAAGATTACCTTCATTCCGGATGAGGCGATTTTCAAGAAATACAAGTATCGCAACGAGTATGTGGAGCGAATGCTGAAGAACTACGTATACCTCAATCCCGGATTGACCATTGTTTTTAATGGGGAAAAATTTCATTCGGAAAACGGACTCAAAGATCTTTTGGAGGATAATAATAATATAGCGGATATGCTCTATCCGGTCATTCACCTGAAGGGGGATGATATCGAGGTGGCGATAACCCATAGTAAGACGCAGTATAGCGAGGAATACCATTCGTTCGTGAATGGTCAGCACACGACCCAAGGCGGTACCCACCAGTCCGCTTTTCGGGAAGCATTGGTGAAGACCATCCGCGATTTTTACGGGAAGAATTACGATGCGTCGGATATTCGCAAGTCCATTATATCCGCCATTTCCATCAAGGTGATGGAACCGGTTTTCGAGAGCCAAACCAAGACGAAACTGGGTTCGACGGATATGGGTGGAAAATTCCCGACGGTACGAACCTATATCAACGATTTCGTGGGCAAGTATTTGGACAATTACCTGCACAAGAACGCCGCCACCGCCGAAAAGCTACAGCGTAAAATCATGATGGCGGAAAAGGAGCGGAAAGAACTATCGGGTATTCGGAAGCTGGCTCGGGACAGGGCTAAGAAGGCGAACCTGCACAACAAAAAGCTGCGGGACTGCCGAGTGCACCTGGAGGATATGAAGAACGACAGGCGTCTGGAGAGTACGTTGTTCATTACCGAGGGGGATTCCGCCTCGGGATCTATTACAAAATCCCGAGATGTAAACACTCAGGCGGTCTTTAGCTTACGCGGCAAGCCGTTGAACTCCTACGGCATGTCAAAAAAAATCGTATACGAAAATGAGGAGTTCAATTTGTTGCAGGCCGCGCTGAATATCGAGGAATCGATGGAGGATCTGCGGTACAACAATATCGTAATCGCGACGGATGCGGATGTAGACGGTATGCACATCCGATTATTACTGATTACTTTCTTTTTGCAGTTCTTTCCCGAACTGATCAAAGAAAACCATCTGTATATTCTTCAGACGCCCTTGTTCCGTGTCCGAAATAAGAAGGAAACGATTTACTGTTATAGCGAGGAGGAACGGAGGAATGCTATGAAAAAATTGTCCGGAAAACCCGAAATCACGCGATTTAAGGGATTGGGGGAGATATCTCCCGACGAATTCCAGCACTTTATCGGAGATGATATCAGGTTGGAGCCCGTGATGCTGGACAAGGCCATGTCCATCGAGCAGCTACTGAAATTCTATATGGGAAAAAACACACCCGATAGACAGGAATTCATTATCGAAAACCTTAAAGTAGAAGTTGACCTGGTCGAAGAAAACCAATTGTAAACATGCCCGCCAGAAGGCAGGATAAAATAATACGAGTCTTTTTGAATGGATGATAATGACGAACTGAATTCACCTGCTGGAGAGGAAGGAAAACCATCCGGCGAGAATGGAAAACCAGCTGGAAGTGAGGGCTTGCCCGCCGGAGAGGAGGGTCCTTCGTCCGGCGATGAAGGCATAGCTGCCGATGAGAGTGCGGATGTCCCTATCGAAGCCCAGCATCAAAATTCCGAAGATACTGAACCGCAAGACGCCCTCACCCGGGTAAGTGGCATGTACAAAGATTGGTTTTTGGATTACGCCTCATACGTTATCCTAGAACGTGCCGTGCCCGCTATCGAAGACGGCTTTAAGCCCGTACAGCGTCGTATTATGCACTCCCTCAAGGACCTCGATGACGGCCGCTACAACAAGGTCGCCAATGTCGTGGGCCATACCATGCAGTACCATCCGCACGGTGATGCCAGTATAGCCGATGCCATGGTGCAGATCGGCCAAAAAGAGCTATTGATAGACACCCAGGGCAACTGGGGCAATATTTTGACCGGCGATAGTGCTGCGGCTTCACGGTATATCGAAGCACGGCTTTCCAAATTCGCCCTTGAAGTGGTTTTTAGTCCCAAAATTACCGAGTGGCAGCAGTCCTATGACGGGCGTAAAAAGGAACCGGTCAACCTTCCAGTGAAATTCCCCCTGCTATTGGCGCAAGGGGCGGAAGGTATTGCGGTGGGACTTTCCACCAAAATTATGCCCCATAACTTTCTGGAGATAATCGACGCCTCGATCAAGCATCTGGAAGGTAAGCGATTCAAACTATTTCCAGACTTCCCCACCGCCGGAATCATCGATGTAACGAATTACAACGACGGGCTTAGGGGCGGTAAGATTCGGGTACGGGCCAAGATTGCACAGCACACCAAGACGACGTTGATTATAAGCGAGATACCCTATGGAACCAACACCTCTTCTTTAATAGACTCCATCTTAAAGGCGAACGACAAAGGCAAGATAAAAATCAAAAAAATAGAGGATAACACGGCCGCGGAGGTGGAAATTATGGTACACCTGCCGCCGGGAATTTCTCCGGATAAGACTATCGATGCGCTTTATGCCTTTACGGCCTGTGAATCTTCTATTTCCCCGCTCGGATGTATCATTGAGGATAACAAGCCACTGTTTATCGGCGTGACGGAAATGCTGCGCCGTTCTACGGATGCCACGGTCGATCTGTTGAGGCAAGAGTTGGAAATTCAACTTTCCGAACTAGAAGAACAATGGCATTTTGCATCCTTGGAACGCATCTTTATCCAAAACCGTATTTACCGCGATATCGAGGAAGAGGAAACTTGGGAGGGGGTCATCGCAGCCATCGACAAGGGCCTCAAGCCTTTTGCCAAAAACTTGAGGCGGGCTGTGACCGAGGAAGATATTGTCCGCTTGACGGAAATCCGCATCAAACGTATTTCCAAGTTCGATTTGGACAAGGCCCAACAAAATCTGGATAATCTTGAGCAAAAGATTGCGGAGGTCAAACATCATCTGGCGAACTTGATAGCCTACGCCATCGCCTATTTCAACGGACTAAAAGAGGGCTATGGAAAAGGCCGAGAACGAAAATCCGAAATCCGAATTTTCGAGGATATCGAAGCTACCAAAGTAGTGATACGCAACACCAAGCTCTACGTCAATTTTGAAGAAGGATTTGTGGGCACTTCCCTGAAAAGGGATGAATATGTCACCGAATGCAGTGACATCGATGATATTATCGCTTTTACCAAAGAGGGTAAAATGATGATTTTTAAAGTCGATTCCAAAGTTTTTGTTGGCAAGGGAATCATCTACGTCGCCATTTTCAAGAAAAAGGACAGGCGGACTATCTATAATATGATATATCGCGATGGCAAGGGAGGGTCGACATATATAAAACGCTTTAATGTTACCAGTATTACGCGTGAAAAGCTGTACGATGTTGGCAAGGGCAAACCCGGAACAATCGTATACTATTTTTCCGGAAACCCCAATGGTGAGGCGGAAACGGTTACAGTGAACCTGCGGCATTCGGGAAAGATCAAAAAGTTGAAGTGGGATATCGATTTTGCCGATGTATTAATCAAAGGCCGAGGTACGAAAGGGAATATTGTCACCAAATATCCTGTTAAGCGAATCGAACTCAAGGAAAAGGGGCTTTCAACCTTAAAACCCCGAAAACTCTGGTTCGATGAAACCGTTCGTCGCTTGAACATCGATGACCGCGGGGAATTTATGGGCGAGTTTCGCAGCGGCGACCGTCTTTTGATCGTCACCCAGAACGCACTGGTAAAAACGGTCGTCCCTGAACTGACACTACATTTTGATGAGGATATTGTCATCCTTGAAAAATGGATTCCTGAAAAACCGCTGACGGCGATTTATTGGGAAGGCGAAAAAGAACTTTTTTATATTAAACGTTTTCTGATAGAGCATCCCGATAGGGAAGAAAATATCTTGACCGACCATCCTAAATCATATTTAGAGCGGTTCTGTACGGATTATCTGCCTAGGGTAGAGGTGGTTTTTGCCAAGAAACGGGGGCAAGAGCGAAAAGACAATTGGGTGTTGCACCTTGAAGAATTTATATCCGTTAAGGGCATTACTGCCATGGGCAATCAATTAACTAAGGACAAGGTGCTCGAGATTAACGGACTGTCCCCCTTGCCCTATGAGCCGCCCGAACCCCCCAAAGCCGAGGATATTGAGGTAATCGATGAAGAAGATATCCAAGGAGAGGCGAAAAACGAAGGAACAGAAAATAAGGATTCCGGTCCTGAGAGTGGTACACAGGAATCCGATAGTACTTCACCATCGAGTGATGCTCCGCAGGAAAATCCTTCAACAAACCCTTCTAAAAAACCATCTAAAAAACCGAAAAAGGATAAGGGAGATGATCAACCAACGCTTTTCGATTGAGCTGTATGACATCTAAGACATTGTTAACGTTATAATTTAATAATTGACTAATAACTACCTTATTTACTTATAATTAACTATATAGTATGGCTTCAAAAGGCTTTCTTCAAGAATTCAAAAATTTCGCCATTAAGGGCAACATGATCGACATGGCGATCGGTATCATCATCGGTACGGCCTTCAACAATGTCGTAAACACTTTGGTCAAAAAAGTGGTCATGCCACCCTTGTCCCTTATGACCGATGGCGTGCATTTGGCAAATCGAAAATACATTTTGCGGCCGGTCTCCGAGCAACACGAAGAAATCGCCATCGGTTACGGCGAAATGCTAGAGGTATTTATCGATTTTATAATCATTGCCTTTACGATATTTATCGTTATACGCTTTATCAACCGATTTAAGGACAAGGCGGAAAACCCCAAAGATAAAACGGTCGAGACCCCTAAGAATATTGAGTTGCTATCCAACCTTGAAAAATTGATGGAAGAGCAGAATGCTATTCTTAGGGAGAGCAAAAAATAGACCCGTTCTGTCGAATTGTTCAACAGATGACCGATTAGTTCCTATTAGTAGTATCTTTGAAAAAAAATTGTGTAGATGGATTTTACAAACCCTTTGGTTTACGGCGTACCTGCCTTTATCGCCTTTATTCTTTTAGAACTTACCTATAGCCACACCCATGGCGATGAGGATTTATATGATTGGAAAGATTTGTTCGCCAGTGGTGCCATGGGTATCGGGTCCGCTATATTGGGACCGCTGATCAAGGTAACCTTATTGATCGTAGTCTTTAACTTTGCCTATGAGATTTTTAACCCCGAGGTCGATGGTGTCCGTACAAATATTATGGGCTACGAATCGTTTGGCTATGCTTGGTACGTATGGTTGTTATGCCAATTGGCCGATGATTTCACGTATTACTGGTTTCACCGGGCCAATCATGAGGTACGCATTCTTTGGGCGGCACATATTGTTCACCATTCCTCCGATAACTTTAACCTGGGCACGGCCGTGCGGAACGGTTGGTTCACGCTATTGTACAAGCCCTTTTTTTATATGTGGATGCCCGCCATAGGCTTTCCGGTGGAGATGGTCATAATCGCCATGGCCATTGAATCGCTATGGCAGTTTCAACTTCATTCCAAATACGTTCCCAAAATGGGATGGGTGGAAAAGATTTTTAACACGCATACCATGCACCAGGTCCACCATTCCCAAAATGTGGAGTATTTAGATAAGAACCACGGGGGATTTCTGAATATATTCGACAAGATATTCGGTACATGGAAAGAGCTAGATGACGATGTTGATGTTAAGTTCGGGGTTATTCATGCGCCTCAATCCTACAATCCCATAGTAATATTAACGCATGAGTTCAAGGATATTTGGGCCGATGTCAAAAAGGCGGATAAATTCTCGCACAAACTCATGTACATTTTTGGCCCTCCGGGATGGAGTCCCGATGGCAGCACCCTTACTGTTAAACAGCAGCAGCGATTATTTCGGGAGCAGAAGGCGAAAAACCCTGAAATGGCCTATAGTCGGCCGAATTGATATAGTCATATCGGAGACGGATGATTTGGTGCCGGTGCCGGTGCCGTGCCGTTATGGTTCCTCCCTAACCGCCGTCCCTCTTGATTTCCTACTCTCCCCGACGATACCATATTCAAACATATAGGAGTCATCTGTGGTGGACAGGATTTTCATGTGAACGGACTTTTCCTCGGATTTATTTCTAGGATTTATTTTTTTTACGACATACTCGCAGTCATTGATCCATCG
>RCMY010001229.1_pt1 | contig 34319 bp, 30 predicted proteins | sample 2041341 | NCBI WGS metagenome assembly RCMY01 (sample SAMN09708234, study PRJNA481090) | Marine sediment metagenome, whole genome shotgun sequencing project. | reverse complement strand
CCCAACAAGGGTGCAAACGTTTCTTGAATGGGGTCTAAAGGTCGCCCTTCTATGCGTTTTCCAGTAACCCGAATATGGTTGTGTACCGCAATGGGATGGTTGTAAGGATCCATTCTACGGATGTAAGAGGCATAACTTTTCAGTTGCTCGGTACTCCGGTTGGTCTCCTCGCCCAGATTCCAGACCACACCTAAATGGTGGCCGAACCGTGACACGAGCTCTTTGTAGTATAATTTTCGCTCGGCACCCAGTTCGCCCTTGTTCAAAAGCGAATCGTTCTCGGTCTCTTGGGTAAAAACGTTCATGGCCATACCCAATCCGTCCATATGCGTAAAGACCTTTTCCCATTGCGCCAGTTTACTGACATCATATCGCGCATGCTCGTTTGGACCGGTCCATGGCCATACGTCATCACCGTCACCTGCCACGTTCATGGTCATAAAATACAGACTGTTCATGCCCTTATCGGCCAAATAGTTCAATGCTCCGAGAATGCCCTTTCCCCTATCATCGCCCCAAACGGAGTCCCCTTCCTTCCAATCGTCCAGATGCGATGCATATTGGTGAAGACCCTCTTTCAATGTGGGGGTTTCAGCACCCCCGTTATCGTATGTTCCATCGAATTCATGATAGGCCAAAAAGTTTTCGGGACTGCCCACGCCGTTTTTTATAAATGGCTTTTCGGTTTCCGATTCCTCTAAATAGTGCTTTCCGACATAGGCCAATTTTCCGGTTTTGTAGAATCCCGTTGCGGTAGAATCCGGAGGTGTAATTTCAAAGCTTCCCGAAGATTTCCAAAGGGATTTTTTCTTTTCCTTAAGCGGATTTCGGGATATACCGATATCGGTACCTTCCGCCAAATAGGCCTCGAATTCCCATTTTCCTTCGCTATCCGGGGCAAATTTTACTTGCCACTTATTGCCATTATCGGCGCTGGTCTCGGCGGCGTCCCCGTCAGCAGCATAATAACCATGCACCTTGTACGTATCTTTCCCATTATTGAAATTCACCAAAAGCGCATAGTTTAAAAACGGATTGATCGAATCCGTTTCCGAAACCTGTGGCCCATCGAATGTCAGGGTAATGGGATGCCATTTTTTTTTGGTGCCTTCTAATACATAATTTTGGATTTTTTCCTTTTCCTTACAGGCCGAAAACACAAAAAAGAGCGCAAGTAGCGATATAAAAAGAGGTTTGGATTCTTGGTAGTACATTTGGTAACAGTTCGGTTTTGTAGGCCTCAAGATACCATTTTTTTTGAAGGGAAAAACCACAAACCAAGCCGTCCTATTATTCTATTTTATCACTAACTTGATCAAAGATAAAAAGATGGTTACCTATGCCTACCTATTTAGGATGAGGAATCCTTTGTATTTTTAGAGCAAAAACTACCTGAACCATGAATATTCGTTTTAGCATTGTCGTATTTTCTATCTTGATATGTTTAATAGGATGTCAAGAAAAAAAGGAAAAACCGTCAAAGCCTGAGAATGCCCGTGGGGGTAAAAAACCCAACATTGTGTTGATCTTGGCCGATGATCAGGGTTGGGGAGACCTAAGCAGTAGCGGAAATACCGATCTCAAGACGCCAAATATCGATGCTATTGCTAAATACGGCATATCCTTCGAAAATTTTTATGTGCAACCGGTCTGCTCCCCTACCCGCGCCGAGATGCTGACGGGAAGGCACTTTCCACAAACAGGCGTTTATTCCACTTCCGCCGGTGGCGAGCGAATGGATTACGATGAAACCACCTTGGCCGAAATACTGAAAAAAGCCGGCTACCGAACCGCTGCCTATGGTAAATGGCATAACGGAACTCAGCCCCCATATCATCCGAATTCAAAGGGGTTCCAAGATTTCTACGGATTCGCTTCCGGCCACTGGGGCAACTATTTCAGTCCGATGCTCGAGCATAACGGACAACCCGTAGATGGAAACGGATTTTTAGTGGACGACCTTACCGAACATGGACTGAGTTTTATTGAAAAAAATCAGGATGATCCGTTTTTTCTTTATCTGCCCTTCAATACGCCGCATAGCCCCATGCAAGTACCCGACGAGTACTGGGACCGTTTTAAGGACAAGGACTTAACCATGTATTCGGATGAGGAGGATGCAAAAAATACCGAAAACATAAATTTCAACAAAGCCGCATTGGCAATGGTCGAAAACATCGATTACAATGTCGGCCGTATCATGGCCAAGCTGCGTAAGCTGTATCTTGAGGATGACACCATCGTAATCTACCTGACCGACAACGGCCCGAACAGCTTCCGGTGGAACGGAAACATGCTAGGCATTAAGGGGTCCACTGACGAAGGAGGCGTGCGCACCCCTTTTTACATCCAATGGAAAGATTCACTTCCCGAAGGAAAAAAAATTCCGCAAATCGCCAGTGCCCTGGACATTTTGCCGACACTTTCAAAATTGGTAGGCGTGCCGCCGATTACTGCCAAACCCATACATGGAAAAGATCTTTCTCCCCTGCTTTTCGAGGAAAATCCTAATTGGGAAGACCGTCTGATCTATAACCATTGGAACGGAAAAACCAGCCTGCGCACCCAAAAATATCGTTTGGCCGATGACGATAAGCTTTACGATATTCAAAAAGACCGAGGACAAAAGACCGATATTTCAGCCCGGTATCCTCAATTGAGAGATTCTTTGATAAAGGCAAAAACCGAATGGCTTTCGGAGGTAAAGCCTCCATCCGTCGAGACCGATAATAGGCCCTTCACCCTGGGCCATCCCAGTTATCTGTACACCCTGTTGCCTGCGCGCGACGGTATTCCACATGGAAACATCGAACGTAGTAATCAACATCCTAATGACAGTTTTTTTACCAACTGGTCAAGTGCTAAAGACTCCATTACCTGGGATGTGGAGGTCTTGAATGACGGGCATTTCGACGTTGAACTCTATTATACGGCTACCGAAGAAAACCTTGGATCGATTGTTGAGCTCAGCTTAGGTAATAGTAAAATAGCGAAAAAGATAACAGAGGTAAACGATCCCCCGCTAAAGGGGATGGAAAACGATCGTGTACCCAGAAAAGAATCTTATGTGAAGGATTTTAAACCGATGGATTTAGGTACCATGGTTTTGAAAAAAGGGAAAGGCACTTTGACCTTGAAAACCCTGGAATTGGCCGGTCGGGAGGTCGGGGAAGTACGATTGTTAGTTTTTAGGAAGGTGGAATAAGTTTCGTTTTACTTATATCTGGAGGTTCAAATTGGCTGAAAATTCTGAAAACGCACATTCAAGCTATGACGAAAATATCAACTATTCCAATTCCAAAACCTCACTATCCAAATATCCGATTCGCTCTGACTTCGCCGCGATGGGAATGTTGGCGGGTAAATCTTCGCCATATACGTTCCAAATAGAATCTTGGGGCTGCTTCCAAACGATGGTGGCATCCGATTTTTTGGAGATGAGATGAATGCTATCGTTCTTTTCTTCCATCTCCAAGGGGGGTAGTTTGGGCTGCTTACCGTTGACCAGCCAGTTGTCGATCAGTTCCTTTTCAGGATACTGTCCTAAATCCTTGGTATCCTTAATCCACTCGTTTAGTATTTTTCGATACATCGCCAAAGTGTCTTGCAAATCTTTGTTACCGGCCAGATTATGCAGTTCGTACGGATCTTTCCGAAGATCATAGAGTTCTTCCTCGGGTTTAACGGGGCTGAGCCAAAGATCTTGCTCTACGTTCAACTTTCCCGAATTATGCAAGCTTCGCAGCTCCTGCATCATGGGCATCTGTTCCCGATAGGCTACTGGCAGGGCGTGGCTGATATCGGCGTTGTAACTTTTGATGTATTTGTAGTGTTTTGAACGTACCGCCCGCAACCGATCGTAGATTTCATCAAAGCGATCGGAGGAATGAAAGGTGTATTCCGGTTTTCGTTTTGCCTCAAATTCCCCGAATTGGGCAATGCCTTGCATGACTTTGGGCGGTTCGATCCCCGCAAAGGACAATACGGTCGGAGCATAATCGATAAAGCTGATGTGGCGGTCGTCCCGCTCACCTGCATTTTTGTTTTCAGGAAATTTGATGATCAACGGCACCTTAACACCGGTATCGTACAAGGCCCGTTTATGTCTGGGGAAGGGGCCACCGTGATCGCCGTAAAAGAAAATAATGCTGTTTTCGTAAAATCCGTCTTCCTTTAGATCCGAAATAATTTCTCCGATCTGGTCATCGAGCCGTTTGAGATTGCTGTAATTGACCGCCAGATCATGCCTGACAATTTCGGTATCGGGAAAATAAGGCGGTACGGGCACTTTCGCAGGATCGACGAAGAGCGAATCCCTACCCCGTTTCCAAATCTGGGATTCGTGGCAAACGGCAAAATTAAATACGGCGAAAAAGGGCTGTCCGACTTTCTTTTTCCGCCAATGTCGGGTTTCACTGCTCTCGTCCCAGACGGCATCCGTCTTTTCGAAATTGTAATCTTCCTTGGGGCCGTTGGCGGTATAGTATCCTTCTTTTCGGAGATATTCCGGAAACATTTTAACACCGTCGGGAACGACCGGAGAATAACTCGGGATATCCAACCCGTGGTACGGCCGATCGCCCTCCCTTCGCCCTGGAGCATAGGTTCGCATGTTGTGTGTGCCGAGCGTTGTCGGGTACATGCCCGTAATCAAAGCGCTTCGGGCCGGTGCACAAACAGGGACGGGAGCAACCGCATTGTCGAACACCACGCCGTCATTGGCCAAAGCCTCGAGGTTCGGCAGGGATATAGTACTATCACCGTACATGGAAAACCAATCCGGGGACTGATCCTCTGCCACCAACCAAATAATGTTGGGCAGGGGTTTGTTTTGGGCGGTTTCCCCCGATGTTTCTTGGTTACAGCTAGTGAGTGATAGGGTAAAAAGAAAAAAAAAGATTTGAGTTCTCATAGCTACTGGATGTTTGGTACTTGTGACCTACCCACCTTTGTGATTAAGAACCCTCAATAAAGCTTTCAACCGACGAGGGAGGGCAGACCGAGAGGGTTGTTTGGGTGGCCATCCCACCGCTACCTGACATAAACACTGCTACTACAACCCCTTCAAAAACTCCAAACTCTGCGGCACCTGGTCGACTACACGTGAAGATTCATCCTCAATGAACATATATTCGATACCCAGCTTTTTCGCCTCGGCCACAGTACCTGCAATATCGATTTGTCCGGTACCCAAGACCACATTGGTCTCCACATCCTCATGCCCTGTATTGTTGCCTTGTACACCCTTCTCCATATCCTTTAAATGCATCAAGCTAAATTTATCGGGATACTTTTTCATCAAGGCCAAGGGATCCGCACCGCCATGCTGTGCCCAATACACATCGAGCTCGAAGGTGAAGTCCGTGGCATTCTGGGCCATATAGTCGAAAAGCGTGCCGTCTTTATAAGGGCGGAATTCGTAGCCATGAGGATGGTAGGCCAAAGTCAAACCACTCTCTTTCAACTGCTTACCGGTCTTGTTGAACACCTCAGTCGCGTGTTGGGTCTCTTCGAGATCCCATTTGTTATCGTCGTGCGGCACCCAGGCGCACATGACATACTTCGCCCCGAAGGATTTCGCATTATCGATAACCTTTTGAACATCGTTCTCCAAATCCTCAAAACTGGCACCTACGCTCACCACTTCGAGATTGTTTTTCTTTAAAAGCGCTTCGAATTCCTTCATCGGAAGATCATAGGTGCCACCGCCCTCAATTTTGGTAATGCCCCAATCATTGATCAGCTTTAAAGTACTCGGTACATCTTCCTTAAACTGATCGCGAAGACTGTAGAGTTGTAGGCCGACTTCTTGAGCTATAATCGGAATTGTGAAAATGGCAAAACTGAGTAGCGTGAGTAATTTTTTCATGTATGTTCTCTTATATGCAATTAGTCTACGTCAGTAAATTCCCATCCTCGTCCCATTCCGCAACTTCGTTGCGTTTGCTCTGGTCGACACATTTAGCGACCCATTCGGGGTCGTAGGCCATGCCGTGCTTGTCCAAAACCTCTTGGGGCACACCGTCCCAAACGTTGGGGGAGTTTCCTTTGTAGCCCAGATCGGCTATCCCTACTTTGGAAGTATAATACCCGGTTGTGGTCAGCCCCCTCATCATATAGAAAAATTGAATCTCTAGAGGTTGGTCATCCAATGGGACTTTGGTATCGTGATAGCAAATTTGATCGCAAATCTGTTTTTGCTGCTCTAAAGAGGCGGACTTGAACTCAGTACCGAACTCGGTATTGCTTTTATGGTCCAACCACATCAACCCGCCCAACAAGGTGGTCTGCATTTCGGGTATATCTTTGCCCATAAATTCAATAAATTCGGGTACTTCCGCTTCAATGGGACCACCATGCGGTTCTTTTGGAGGCAGTATAACGGTGCTCAGGGCCGCGATGGTTTCCATCTCGTGTTCGTTGAACAACTGCTCCGCGTTCAATTTTTCTATAAGTTCCAACTCTTCGGGGGTACGTCCGAAATACTTGGTATCCTCGGTGGCAGGGATTTCTTCGTTGACCGTATTATCTCCGTTTTCCGGTTTACATCCATGAAATGCCAAGGCTGATGCGCCTGCCCCTAGAATTATCGTTTGTATACTTTTTCTTCTGTCCATAATAATCGGCTTCTAGATATTCTGTTGCTTCAATTGTTCAATAATATAATCGCTTGCTCTCCATGACAGTGCCAAAATGGTCCAGGTTGTGTTTTTGTCCGGTTGCGATGTAAACGTTCCGGCATCTACAACAAATACATTATCAACATCATGTAGTTGACTGAATTTATTGGTAACACTGGTCTTCGGGTCGCTACCCATTCGGGTGGTGCCTACCTCATGTATAATCTCGCCGCCCGGTAACAGACCGTAATCCCGGTCTTTACCTGGTTTTTCCCCTAGCGGTTCTCCTCCCATATTGTGTATCAGTTCTTCAAAAGTATCCTGCATGTGCTTGGCTTGATTGATCTCATTCATCGAATGTGTATAATTGAACTTTAAAACAGGAATCCCGAATTTATCTACCGTAGTAGGATCTATTTCACAGTAATTATCACTTCGGGGAATGCTTTCGCCCCTACCGCCAAAACCTATCACCGATCCATAGTACTTTTTGACATCATCACGCAGTTGGTCACCATAGCCCCCCACTTTTAATCCGAAGAATTTGTTGAAATCATTGGGATTATAACCAAATCCATAGTTGGGCTGGCCCATGCCGCCCCATACCTCGATATGATAGCCCCGCGGGAAATCCAATTTGGAATGGTCACCCCACCAAGGGGAATAAACGTGCATGCCCCCTACCCCATCTTCGTTGTAGCTAACATCACGGTTCATAAGGCCCGGAATAAAACCTGCTGCACTGCTTCCGGTGGAATCATGTAAATATCTTCCCACGGCATCACTACTATTGCCCAGTCCGTTGGGATGTTGTTTGCTTTTGGAATTTAATAGGATACGTGCCGTACTACATGCCGATGCGGCCATAACGACAACTTTCGCTTTCAGTTTATATTCCTTTCTATCGTCTTTGCTAATGTAAGATACCCCGGTTGCCTTGCCTTCGTCATTGGTCGTTACTTCACGTACTACTGAATTGACAAATATTTTAATCTTACCACCACTTTTCTGTGCCGGAAATATCAAACAACTACCGGAAGAAAAATCGGCATACACCGAGCAGGAGCGCGAACATTGTCCGCAATAAAAACAGACTCCACGTTCATTGTTGATCCGTTTGGTCAACATTGAGAGTCGACCGGGTATTACGGGAATACCGGATTTCTTAGCTCCTTTGATATAAAAAAGCTCGTGGAGACGTGGTTTTGGTGGGGGAAGAAAGAATCCATCAGGATTATTTCTCATACCTTCTTTTGATCCGAAAACCCCGATCAATTTATCTACCTTATCGTAATAAGGTTTTACATCTTCATAACTTATCGGCCAATCGTCGCCATGACCATCGAGCGACTTTGCCTTAAAATCATCCGGTCCGAAACGCAAAGAAATTCTTCCCCAGTGATTGGTCCGGCCTCCTAACATGTGCGATCGAAACCATCGGAATTTCGTACCCGGTTCGTGGGTATAGGGTTCGCCCTCGATATCCCATCCCCCGTAGGCCATGTCCCATTCGCCAAAGTCGCGGTCGGTACCGGCACCTCTTCTGGGGGAGTCATAGGGCCATTTCAACTGGGTCATGGTCTTGGGGTCCGCGGGATCGAAGAACGGACCCGCCTCAACCACGGCCACATTTAATCCGGCATCGGCCAACTGTTTAGTGGCCATACCGCCACCAGCGCCAGACCCCACAATAATCACATCATATTCCTCGGGTGTTTCTTTTATCTGCATAGTTTGGATTTATGAATTTGTCTTGCTTTTTTTTACTTGTCACCAAGTCCCGGGGCAACATTTCGATTTCGAACAAAAGCGCAAGACTAGCTAGGTTAATTATTGGACAATTTAAAAATAATATAGGTGAAACGCTAAATTATTTTTGCTCAAAAATTCTTCAACTGCTCCAATGCCTTGTCCACCGACTCCACTGGAAGTTTACAGGTCGTGTTCTTACATACATATATGAAGGTGCCGTCATCGAAATACCGATCTTTAAAAAGTGGCAGATCACTCTCGGAGGTGCTACCGACGACCAAGGTATTGGGCACATAGTTTTGGTGCAGGTCTTTGCGCAACGGCTCCGCATCTTTGCCTACCACCGCGATTTCATAATAGGGATATGCCGTGTTCAACAACAGGGCATTCCATTTCGAATAGCTCGGAGCGTGTTCGGTTATCATGGGCACCATGGCCGAAAGCATCTGCTGAGCCTTTTTGGTGTATTCGGTATTGTATTCGATATGGCCCAATCGGAAGAGATTGTGCGCCATTACGGCATTGGGCGAGGGCAGCACGCCGTCATCGGTCTTGATAATCTTGGCAATCAACTCATCACCGTCGTTATAATGGTACATACCCGAGGGTTTATCGAAAAACAGGATTTCTGCATTTTGGCTCAGCTTTTGCGCGAAATTGAGGTATTTGGTATCCATGGTCGCACTGTATAGATCTAATGAGGCATTCGCGAAAAAGGTGTAATCCTCTAAAAAACCTTCCTTTTGGCGACTTTCGGTTTTATAGGTGTGTACCAAAGTTCCATCTTTGTAGGATTTTGCCCTTAAAAATTCGAAAATGGATTTCGCCTTATCCAAATGCTCCTTTTGTCCGAAGGTTTCATAGACATCAACAAATCCATTGATCAACAGGGCGTTCCAAGAGGTAATAATCTTATCGTCGGTTGATGGTCTTATCCTTTTGCCTCTAGCTTTCAGTAGTTTATCATGCCACACCTTCTTAGAAGTTTCAAGTTTTTTTGTCGACGTGGAATGCTCTTTTTTAAAAACGGAATCGCTCATTCGCTTGTGTAGAACATACTTTCCTTCCTCCCAAATCGCCATGGTATTGATGTTATAGTAGGATGCAAAAAGTTCAAAATCATTCCCTAAAACCGATTTCAATTCATCTTCTTGCCACACGTAAAACTTGCCTTCTTCCCCTTCGCTATCCGCGTTCAATGCTGCAAAATAGCCGCCGGCGGTGTTCTTCATTTCACGATCTAAAAATTCGATAGTTTCGAAAACGACCGCTTTATATTCCGGATTTTTGAAGATTTGGTATGCCTTGGCATAGAGGCTCAACAATTGAGCATTGTCATAGAGCATTTTTTCAAAATGCGGCACTTTCCAGTGGGCGTCGGTACTGTAGCGGTAAAATCCACCACCGAGCTGGTCATAGATACCGCCGAGCGCCATTTTATCCAAGGTATTTTTCACAGCACTTTTATCACCGGTCAATAATGCATAATCCAACAAAAAGTCCAAATTGGTGGGGGTCATAAATTTTTGCGTTCCTTTTTCACCACCTTCTTCCAGATCCCAGTTCTTTTTCCAATTTTCAACACTGGCGTCCAAGGTCTCCTTCGTAAGCGACCCGAGATCTTCGGTAGGCTGGATCAAGTTAGCATCGGCAATGCCTTTGGCTACCATATCGGAATATTCCGCCGCCTTTTTGGGGTCGTTGTGGTACAGGTCGCTGATTTTAGTCAACACCTTGGTCCACTGCTCCTTAGTGTGATAAGTTCCGCCGTAAAGTGGATTTCCGTTGGGTAGGGTGATTACGTTCAAAGGCCATCCGCCATTACCGGAGATTAATTGTAATGCGGTCATATAGACTTCGTCCACATCGGGGCGTTCCTCGCGATCAACCTTGATGTTCACAAAATTCTCGTTCATGATTTTGGCAACCTCTTCGTCTTCAAACGTCTCCTTTTCCATCACATGGCACCAATGGCAAGAGGAGTAGCCGATACTGACCAATACCAATTTGTTTTCTTTTTCGGCATCTTTCAAAGCCTCTTGGCTCCAGGGCCGCCAGTTTACGGGATTGTGGGCGTGCTGCAGTAGATACGGACTTGTCTCATCCACCAGCGCATTGGTGTATTTATGCGAAGTTTCCTGTTGCTGACTTTGGTTTTCTTTACAGGAAAAAAGAATAATGGGTAAGAAAAAGTATCCAAAAAGCGACTTTGGTACAGGGAAAATCATAGCTATTTTTTATCCTACGAAAATACGATATTCAAAGTCAAGTTCGAGTGCCCTATCAGGTTCAGGCCTATCCGTTTTAGCAAAGTTCAATTTCTCGACTCGGTTAAGGGTAGGTGTTCGACGGAGCATAGCGACAGATTCGTTATTTCGTCGATGTCTGTATTATTTAGGAGCAAATCGCACGGGACAGAGATTCAATTTTCGGGGAAAAGACTACTATCCAAACCGGGAATCAGGTTCAAGGCATTTTTGTAGTACACCTTTTTGAGCACTTCGTCCGGCAGGCTCATCCCGTACATAGCCCAAAAGGCGTGGTATTTTTTGTAGTAAGGGAAGTATTCATCATCGGTTTCCAGAACACGGAAATAGGTTGGAAACTCCTCAGGTTTCCAGCTGTCCTTGCCAAATAGGATGCGGTCTTGGTATTTGATAAAGAATTCCCTTGCATTGCGAGGCTGTCGGCCCAGTTCGGCGATGACTGCGGAGATACCCACATTCATATTGGGAATTTCGTCCAAAAGGTCGCCCAACTTGCCCAAATCGTTGGCATACCAGCCCATATGTGCATTTATAAACTTGGTGTCGGGATGCCTTTTAAACATGCGATGCTGCTCGTCCATAATCTTTTGCCATGATGCCGGATCTGTGTCGGAACGTTTTCTACGTGGATGCGTTTTTAGCTCTAACCAACGCTCGTTATCCCCATCCATAGTATCCCAAAAGGATTTTGGATCTGCGGAATGTATCAATACGGGAACCCCCAGCTCCCCGCATTTGGCCCAAATGGCATCCAAACGTTCATCATCGACTGCCAATCGGTTACCGTCGCTATCGCTATTCCGTAAACCTAAACTTTTGTACACTTTTAGACCTTTGGCACCATTTTTAATATCGGCTTCAAGTTGATCCACTACCTTTTCCGTCCAGCCTTTCGTACCGACGCCCTCAAAATCGACATTGGCAAATACGACAAACCGATTGGGATAAGTCTCCTTGATATTATCGATTTTTTCTTGAAGATCTGAGCCCGATCCACCGCTTAAATTTACCATCACGGCTTCGTTCATGGTGTCCATATCGGCAATTAAACCTTTCAAACTTTTTGGGGACATGCTGCGTTGATGGCTATGGACATCGATAAAAGGAAATTTTGCCTTTGACACTTCATGCCCGGGCACCACCAAAGTAGATTTCGGATTGTATTCCTCAAAGCCCATTTCCTGAGCTGTCAACGCAGCTGAGTATAGCAATATAAATATTATAAATAGTTGTAGTAATCTTATTTTCATTTACTTAAATAAATTTAATTAAAGTTTTTATTCAATTTTTGGTAATCCGACTTTGTATCTATGTCCACTGTTCTTTGCCCTAAATCAAGGACCAATATATTTTCTTTCTGACTATCTATAATTTTTTTCGCTCCAAAATCATCGTCCAATTTGGTTAATTTCTTGAAATAGGATTCGGAAAATAATGCGGGCACCCCTGCCCTATTTTCATAGGCCGTGGCAACAATAACCTCTTGTTCCGGATTGAAAGCCGCAATCATAGCGTTCAGGTAGGCGGTATCGATTAACGGCTGGTCTGCGAGCATGATTAAAATACCGTTAGGTTTGTTTTCTTTGTTGATTAGGAAATCCGTTCCGGAGGCAATGGAGCTTCCCAATCCTGATGACCAGCCCATATTTTTCACGATTTCTATATTTTTTTCTGTGATTCCATTTTGGATGGACGCCGCATTCGCACCCAGCACAACAATAACGGTCTTGGCATCGGAAGCCTTAGCCTTACGGATGGCGTTGCCTAGCAAGGTGGTATCTTGCCATGGCAACAACTGCTTTGGCCGGCCCATTCGGGATGACGCCCCGGCGGCCAATATGAGAATCGCTATGTTTTTGGGGGAAACCATTAACTATGAATTCTTCCGGTCTTGTTTTTGAGCATCATAGGTTTCTTTTCACGGGTTACGGAAAGTATTTCTGCTATAATGGCTAGGGCAATTTCCTGTGCTGTTTCCGCACCGATGTTGAGTCCCGCCGGACCGTGGATGTTATCGATAAACGCATCGGAAACTTCAGGATGGCGTTCGATGAAATCTCCCAACAGCCTTTCCCTACGCCTTGACGGCCCTAAAAGGCCCAAATAGGCCGGATGGGTGTCTTTATAAGCCAAAACATATTTAAGGTCGCGTACGTAACTATGGGTCATGATCATCAGGGCCGTATGCTCGTCGATATCCTCGGTGGACAGCATTTCGGGTTCGACGGCCATAAATTTTTCTGCTCCCGGAAAATCGGTGATTTCCTTTTCTTCGGATGCGGCAGCAATTATAGTGACCTCCCATCCGGTAAGCGATGCGAAAAGGCACAATTGAACGGCATCATGTTCCGCTCCGACAATAATCAGCTTAAAACAAGGTTGCAACTGCTGTTCAAAGCATTCCACCGACGGATCCGTTCTTAAGGAGGGTCGGACGGGGATTTCTTTTCCATTAAATCGAAAAATAGAGCCATATGCTTGATTCGAACCTTCCGTTTTTGAGAAATAGGAAGTTATTTGAAACGGATGGCGCTTTTGGAGCATTCCATCAAAAGCCTTGAAAAACAGCGATTCAGGTTCAAATGGCTCAATCAAAATGTATAGGATGCCTTCACATCCCAATCGGTAACGCCCGTCGTAGGTCATCATTTTAGGAATTCCATCGGAAAAAACACTTTGAGTCTGTAAAATAATCTCTTTTTCCACACAGCCCCCGCTCACCGCCCCCATTGTTCTACCATCTTCACGTATAAGCATGCGAACCCCCGGCCTTCGATACGAAGAACCCTCTAAAGCAACGACCGTCGCTAGGACGGTCTTTAGCTTTTTGGCTTTCGCGGTCTTGAAAGCTTGAATTATCTTTTTTAGTTCGTGGGTCATTTGATTTAGACTTATTATCCCAAAATCTGCTCGTCCGGAACTTTCCAAAAATCCGGATCTTCCATAAAAGGTTGTTTGTAGATTCGCTTTCCGGTGGCGGCTTTCAGGGCGTTGGCGACTGCGCCACCAGCAGGCGGTAGAGTCGGCTCCCCAAGTCCGGTTGGGGAAAGTTCGTTCTGAATCATATAGGCGTCGACAATAGGAGCCTCTTTCATGCGGATCAGCCGATAGGTATCGTAATTATTGGAGGTCGGTACACCATCCTTAAATCCGAATTGGCCGTACATTGCATGTCCGACGCCGTCGATTACGCCGCCAACAATTTGGTTCTTCGCACCCAGGGGATTGATTACAATACCGCAATCGACCACACAGGTCACTTTTTTCACGACAGGCATCCCGCTTTCTATCTGTACATCGGCCACCTCGGCTACGTGGGAATTATGGCAATAATAGGCTACAACCCCTTGATAGGTACCTTCAGGCGCTTTGCCCCATCCGGATTTGGCAACGGCCATTTTCAAAACAGCTTGTAAACGTTCGGGATCGTATTGGATACGTTCGTCAGTTGTGCCTTTAACTTTTTCTAGTAGGTCTAGGCGCAATTGCACCTTGTCTACTTCCATCGCCTCCGCGATTTCGTCGAAAAAAGCTTGCTCGGCATAGGCCAGGAAATTGGTATAGGGTGCACGCCATGCGCCTGTGGTAATATTACTCCCATAATTGGCGACATCCACCTTGTAATTTTCAACCGCGCCGGCAGGAAAAAAATTGGGGATAAGACCATACATATTGCCGTTGACGGCCGCCTCCTTTAATAGATATCCCGTTAAGTGTCCGTCTTTTATAGCCGCTTTGATACGATATTTAATGGCGGGACGGTATACTCCGGTGGTCATATCATCTTCTCGGGAGGACACCATCTTGACCGGTTTTCTAATGATATCGGAGATTTCCGCAACTTCGTATACGAAATCGCCGTACAATCTTCTTCCAAAACCACCACCCTGACGGGTCATTTCCAAATGTACGTCCCCTATATCGCGACCTAATAACTCAGCTACGGTATTCGCAGCATCCTCAGGGGTTTGAACCGGACCTACTAAGTGAATTTTCTCATCGGTGACGTTGGCGAAGAAATTCATCGGTTCCATACAGTTGTGAGGTAGAAACGGGGATTCATAAGTGCGTTCCAAAACGGTATCGGCTTGGGCAAAGGCTTTATTGACATCGCCATCTTCCCTGAGGGTGGTAAATTCCTTACCATCTAAAAGATCGTTTAATTTCTTATCTTGATATTCTGTGCTTTCCAGGGTAGAAGCATCTTTCCATTGGGCCTTGATAGTTTTTTTCGCCTTAAAGGCTTCCCAAGTCGTTTCGGCGATTACGACTACTTTTTCACTGGCACTTAATTGGGCGGTCCAACTGACCTCTTCCTTCCCTAAAAGCGCTTTTGCCTTTTCGCCAATTTTGATGACATCAATAACCCCTGGCATAGCTTTCGCTTCGGTCGCGTCGTACGATTCCAGCTCCTGTCCGAATGCGGGCGGGCGTAACACAGCTGCATAGACCATTCCATCGACCTTATAGTCCAACCCGAACAGGGGTTTTCCGGTGACAATTTTATCGATATCCACGTTCACCTGGTCTGTACCGATGATTTTATAATCCTTAGGTTCTTTAAGTGTAACCTCCTCGGGCACCTCGAGCTTTGCCGCATCGTCAACCAGATCGCCGTATCCCAAAGTCTCTCCAGATCCGTTGGTAATCACGCCCTCACTGACCGAAAGTTCTGAAACATCGACTCCCCAGCGGGCCGCAGCGGCGTTCACTAACATTTGTTTCGCGGTTGCCCCCGTCTGGCGTAAAGCATCCCAACCAAATCGGATGGACTGGCTACCCCCGGCCACTTGACGGGTAAAGTTTTTGGTATCTAAAGCACCTTGCTGAACAAATACATTATCCCAAGCGACGTCCAATTCTTCCGCAATAATCATGGGCATAGCCGTTTTTACCCCCTGTCCGATTTCCGGATTCGGGGAGAAAATCGTGACGGCTCCGTTCTTTGCTATTTTTATAAAAGCATTGAAATCGTTGTAGTTAAGGTCTGCCAAATCAATCGGAGGTTTAACGTCGGATTTACAAGCTGTAAAAAGGTTGAAGCCGATAAGAAGCCCTCCGCTGGCCAAGGATGAGGTGCGAAGAAAATTTCTTCTGCTGAAAGTTATTGAGGATGATGTTGTTGACATGAAGTTTGTTTTTCGTTTTAAATTTCCGCCGAAGCTTATCTTGAGCCTAGCACTCCGAATAGGTTGCCTGCCCACAGCATAAACTGAAGTCTTGGTGCAGTCAAAGGACGAGGAGAGATTCTCGCCTTCGAGAGAAAGACAAAAGAATTGCTGACTTAGATTCCCATTGCGGGAATGGTACAAATTATTGTTAACTCATATTACCCGCCGCGATTTCCACGGCTTTTTGGATTCGGCTATAGGCCGCACAGCGACAGATGTTGCCGTGCATGGCGTTCTTGATTTCCATTTCAGAAGGATTCTTGTTCGTTGCTAAAAATGCGGAAGCCGTCATGATCTGGCCGGCTTGACAGTAGCCGCATTGGGGTACATCTACTTCTTTCCAAGCTTGTTGCACAGGGTGGGAACCGTCTTCAGAAAGTCCCTCTATCGTTGTGATTTCCTTTCCTTCGGCCGAAGAAATGGGTAGGGCACAACTGCGGGTTGCATTGCCGTCGACATGAACGGTGCAGGCGCCGCATTGGGCGATACCGCATCCGAATTTGGTCCCGACCATATCGAGATGATCCCTCAAGACCCAAAGCAGTGGCGTGTCTCCGCTTGTATCAACGCTGTGGGATTTTCCATTGACATTCAAACTATATTTTGGCATTTTCGCTATTTATTTAATTAGCACTTCGTTTTTTGGCGTGTTTTTCGTTTAGCAAATTCGTCTTTACAATTAGTAATCCGGAATTAAGAATCAAGGTGGAGATTAACCCAGATTCATTATTCTCAAAAGGAGGGTCAAAACTCCGAAAATGGCTAAAAGAATTCCCCAGAATAAGTTGACGTTCATTCGAATGATTTGTCTCCGGATTTTCATTCCCATCATTTTTTGCTAATCGCTTGATAATGATTGGTAAGGTATAAAAAATATAGGCTTTTTATTTTATTTTAACAGTTTCTTAATGTGGGGGAGACCTGTGCGTCGTTTCTACTCCTACCGGTTGAACCAATATGTAAACTTTAAAGTCAGCCCCCAATTCCGCCCCTCAAAGGGTTCTATAAAATAATTGTTGGTGTAGACCAAAAACAAATCTGAAGCGGGACTGTACCGCCATTGAAAACGGGAATTCAGGTTGAAGTTCTTGCTCTGCTCGTTATATTGAAACAGATTGGCAAAAAATAGTTTGTTGGTAAAGGTAATGTCAATTTCGGAGCCTATCAGCCAAAACTGGTTCGTATTCCAGGGTTCGGGCAATCGTATACGATTATAGTTGAGCTCAGCACTTATGCTTACGTACGGCTGAATGCGATAACCAAGTTCGGCGGTCAAGCTGGTACGGTTGCCCTCGGCGTAATAACCGCCCAAACGTCCGGCAAAGGTATAAGTAAACAAGCTTTGCGGTTTCGATATATACTCCCACCCCACCGCGTTCCATTGGTGTTCAGTACCGATATCGAGTTGCGCTATCCCCAGCCGCGTCGGGTCGAAGGGGGACAATAGTTCTACGTAATCGTCGGAAACAAAAACCATCAAGTCGCTTCGATTTCGAAAATTCACGAAGTATTGTAAAAAGCTGGTGTTGTCCGTCCGACCAAAATCCTCGTTAAAGTAATATTTAGCGTTTATCCGTGGGCCGTGGCTTAAAATCTTGCCGCCTTTCGGAAAGAAAAGATGGCCTACATACCCGTTAAAATTCACATACCCGATACGCGGCACGAAGCCGACCTCGGCAGAATAGTCATCGCTTACCCATTCTTCCTGAACCTTCCAGCTCCATTTTCGACTTTTATATTCCAGATGCGCTGCCTGGGTAATGCCACTTCCCGTTTCGTCGGGGGAAAAAGATTTTAGGAAAAAGGCTTTCCCGTTCCATAGATTGTCCGACGAAGCCAAGTTGTATTCCAGTCCCAAATTGCGGTTATACTTAGGATATACTGCGGTTAGAGAATCGTTTTCCCGAGGATAGTTTATAGATTGCTTGTTAACAAAAAGTAATCCGATATTAGACCTGCTGAACATTTTTCGCTGTAGGGACAAAACTCCGAAGTTCTGGCTGGGCAATCCCGTTTCATCCATACTCGCGGTTTGCATATCCATAAGTCCTAAACGCCATTTTTTATTCAAGTTGCCGCTGACCCTCGCCCCAGCCTGAATGGGGACTCCCAATCCGATACGCCGCGAAAAAAAAGGACGGATGGTTTCATATCCGAAACTGGCGAAGAGGTCTCCATTTTCTAAAAAGAACTGCCGCTTTTCTGGGAAGAACAGTTCGAACCGGTCCAGATTGGTAATCTGCCGATCTACTTCCACCTGCGAGAAATCGGGATTTACAGTCAGATCCAAGTTTAACGAGCTAGTAAGACTGAACTTCACATCGCCACCGACCTTGACATCGTATTCCGAATCGCTTTGATTCTCAAGGTCCTTACTAACGCTTCCCAAAACATAGGGGATAAGCGAAAAGTTCAGTCCCGGGGACGGTGGAGGCGTATCCCACACCAAGGTGCCGGTATGCGCCAACGAAGCGGTAGGCAACTGCCTTGGAATGGGCGTCCAGCTGGATTTTTCGGAGGATTTCAGGTCCAAACGACTAAAGTTGATGCCCCATTCCGAAACGCCATCCTCATAGCGAATGGATTTAAAGGGAAGCGCCATTTCGAAGACCCATTTTTCATCGTCACGGGTGGTTTCGGAAATCCATTTGCTATCCCAGTTCAGATCTACGGTACTCCCGTTATACATGGTGCCGTCCCATTGTGCACCATACGCATTGGCTCCAAAGGAAAAGCCCGTGGTCTGGTTGTTGAACGGGTCCATAAATAATAGAAAATTATCATTTTTCCCGAAAGAAAAGTCCCGCCGTAGCGATTCCACAAAATAATCCCCCTTCAGGTTGTGATAAAAAGTCGCCAGCAGATACAGGTTCTTATCATCGTAGGCCATCCGGATTTCGGTAGATTCGTTAGCTTTTCCTTCATCCATCGGTAATACCATATAAAAATCCTTGGCCACATCGGCATCCTTCCAGGCGCTGTCATCTCCTAAACCATCTATGGTTATCGGGCCCGTTGCCTTTTTAATGTTTAGGCGGAAAGAAGCGTTCTTTTTTTGGGAAAGACATGGAAAGGTGGCAAAGAGAATAAGAAGAAAAGCGCAAGAGCGGATCATAGGTTTGGTATTGTGATAAAATCTTGAGGAAAGCTACGAAAATCGAAGCTATCCCCCTTAACAATCTTTAACATTATTTACCCATCCTATTATACTATTCATCGGGAATGTTCGTTGTGTTGGATGAAACTAACATTAAATCTCACTAATTCACTAATAAGATATCCCATGAAATCCAATTTCAAACTACTAGCACTATTTTTCACCATCAGCTTATTTGTCTCCTGTGGTAATGCAGATGACGACGTAAATTTCGGCCTTAATACAGGTGGAGATCTCGGCGAAGGAAAGCCGGTCGATGATTGCCTTGAACTTGGCGAAAACGACCTTATCCTTTCCATTCAAGACCAGTATACCACCGAACCAGGAAAGGTATCCGTATTTTTCAAAGTCTCCAATGCAGACGGGAATCCAGTACCTGGACTCACCGCAGATCAGTTTACCATTTACGAACAAGGTCGTAACGACGACTGTTTTAATACCATATCGAAATCCGAAGCGAATTCCCGTATTTCGCCTAATTCCCAGATTTTCAGTAATAATACATTGTTGGTTCTCGACTTGAGCGCCAGTATATTGACCGACGGCCTGGAGGAACTAAAAACAGCTGGAATTAGCTTTGTAAACAATGTGATGCCCGCAACCACGCAAGAACCCGTCAAAATGGCCATCTATTGGTTTGATGGTGAGGATGTATTGCACGAATTGAGTCCCCTTACTGCCGCTAAAGACGAGCTAACCGCCGCCATCGAGGGCATTACCGCGGATATCAGCGACGATCCTTCTACCAATCTTTACGGTGCGGTCGTTAAATCGACCGAAATCGCTGCAAACCTTTTGGCCGAAAGTAGCAAAGACGAGAAAATCAGCGCGGCATCGGTAGTTATCTTTACCGATGGTACCGATCAAGCTTCGCGCTATACCAAAGAACAGGCCCAGAATAAAGTTGATACCGCAGACCCGAACATTTCGTTCTTTACCATCGGACTCGGTGCGGAGATCGACACCAAAATACTGACGGATCTCGGAAAGACTTCCAGTGTTTTTGCCGGAAACAAAGATGAACTGGAAACCACCTTTAACGATATATCGGATTTGGTATCGCAGCGTGCCAGCAGCTTTTACCTTTTCGAGTACTGTAGCCCAAAACGGGACGGTAGTGGCGATAGCAACTTGGCCATTCAAGTTAAGAAAGGCGGTCTTTCAGGTGCGGTACAGACCAAATTTAACGCCACTGGGTTTACCGGGGGATGTCAATAAAAATCCCAAGCACCAAACTCCAAAATCAAGAAAAGGAAGAGCCTCACGGTTCTTCCTTTTTTAATTCTAAAATTATCTCTCACCTTTGAAAATTTAATCGTTGGAAATCAGGAACCTGTGCGCATTCCCTATCCCATTACAGCATTTCCATCCTAAACTTTACACCCCCTTTAACATCTTTTATAGCGGATCATCCGTAAATCATGGGAATCAATACATTCCTAAATACAGAAAAATGAAAAAGACAATCTTAATAAGTAGCGTATCGCTAGTACTATTGGCTTCGTGTGTTTCCAAAAAGAAATATACGGCCTTGGAAGGTAATCTCTCCGCAACCCAAAGCCAGTTGACCAAGACCCAGGTAGAAAAGGAGGAACTCGAAGGCAAAATGGCCAAAATAGAGGCTCGGGTAACCGAGTACAATGACAAAATCAATTCCTTAAAAGAGGTCAATGACAATCAATTGAATACGGTTGATGAGGTTGCCGTAATGAGTAACAACACCAAGAATAAAATGCGGGCGACCCTTCAAAAGGTCGATGCCGACAAACTGGCTGAAGCAAAGACGCTTCAAGATTCTATGAATCTGGCCGTGTCGTATAACCTGAAAAAATCGATTTCCGATGAAGGGGACGATGTTGACGTGAACATCGATAAGACCGTGGTGATGATCAATATTTCTGATAAGATGTTGTTCAATAGCGGTAGTTATAAAGTGAGCAACAAGGCCAATACTATTCTTGAGAAACTGGCGGAGGTTATCAATTCAGAACCCAGTATGGAGGTAATGGTAGAAGGTCACACCGATTCTCGGACCATCAGTACCGAAATGTTCCGGAATAACTGGGATTTAAGCGTTAAACGCGCTACTTCAGTCGTTCAGATTCTTCAGGACAAGTACAACGTGGATCCTGCCAAAATGATCGCCGCCGGTAGAAGCAGCTATTTGCCCTTGGTGGAAAACGATTCAAAGGATAACATGTCTAAAAATCGGCGGACCCGAATTGTCATCATTCCGAATTTGGATAAGTTTTTTGCCCTTTTGGATGCGGAAACTTTATAAAAATACTTCCCGAAGTGTCGGGATAATGTACCCCCCGATTGGTCTGGGTCAACTTATATAAAACGCTTACCCTTTACTTTGGCCCTACTCTTCGGAAGGGCCGAGAATTCGGAAGGGATTTGTTTATTGGAATATTGTTCGCTAGCTAAGCACATAATTTTTTAGACAAGCCCTCACGCCGTCATTGCAAATCATACAAAAGGAAGAACATCTATGCAGTTCTTCCTTTTTTTATGCGTTTCAGCGAAAAATAGTACTACGCGTTAGGGATATGGTTCTATTTGTTGTTTAATTACAAAGAACCCCAGTTCTCTCAAGAGCACTACCTACATCCGAGAAATTCACGCTATGTGTATCAATGCACTCAAAATGAGTTCAACACTAAAAATGAAAAATATGGATGTTTATTACACGATTGTTCAAAACACTTCTCTTAAGGGCATGCCGAAATGGTTCAAAGCCACTTCGCTACTGCTATTTTCAGCGATTGTCTGTTTGATCTTTGCCATGTGCACGATGTTGGTCATGTACGGGTCCGATATGGTAATTCGATTTGGTTATTAATCTGAATGATAGATTAATGAATGAAGCCTGACCGTTCGGTCAGGCTTGCGTTGTTGGGATAAAAAAAACTTTATTATCTGAATTTTTGGTCCCTAAACTTCTGAATGTACGTCATGCCGTAATGTCGGGATGTGATCAATCCCGAAAAGCCGGGATGAACTTGGTTTCGGAAAGTTGGAAGGGAGTTATCTAGGCCGTTACCTTCAAAAACGGCTTTACAAACGCCGTAATATCCTTTTTCAATCCATTTGAAGCCTCCACCAATGGAAGCCGTACGTCGGCACTCGAAAGGCCTATAGTCTCGAAAATCGCCTTGATACCTGCCGGATTTCCTTCCTTAAAGATAAGTTCCATGCCATCCTGCATAGCATAATGAAAGCGATAGGCTTCGACGCTATTGCCATTAAGCCCTGCTCGAATCATTTGCGAAAATTCCGAGGGCAACCCCTGTCCCAAAACAGATATTACGCCAGACCCTCCGGCCAGTACCGTCGGCAAGGCGGTGATATCGTCCCCAGAAATTACCATAAAATCCTGACTTTTATTTTTCAGGATTTTCTGTACCTGAACCATATCCCCCGAAGCTTCTTTGATGCCGATAATGTTTTCAAAATCACGAGCAAGACGTAAACTCGTCTCCGGAAGCATATTACTGCCCGTTCTACCGGGAACATTATATAATATAATAGGTTTTTTGGTGACCTCGGAAATGGCTTTGAAATGCTGGTAGATACCCTCTTGGGTAGGCTTGTTGTAATACGGCGAAACGGAGAGAATCGCCGAAAAATGTTCGGATTCAAAGGACTTGATTTCATCCACAATCCTATAGGTACTGTTTCCACCAATACCCAGGACCAATGGTAACCGGCCCATATTAGCGCTGACAACGGTTTCCATTACCAACATTTTTTCAGCCTTGTTCAGCGTAACCGACTCACCGGTTGTACCGAGCACGACAAGATAGTCGACCCCGCCATCGGTGCAATAATCGACAATACGCCGCAAAGCCTCGGTGTCTATGGATAAATCTTTATTGAAAGGGGTGACCAATGCCACGCCAGTACCTTGTAACTGTTTCATTATCGAATCTCGTTTAAAACTCCGAGGTATTTTTTAAGTTCCTTTCTAAAGGTGACAAAATCCTTCAAGGGAGAGTCTAGTATTAAATCGTTGTACACTCGGTCCACATCTTTGAAACCCACTCGAAAACGGGCTCGGGTCTTGATACTCATCAATTGAATAAGCAAATTCTCTGCGGTATAATAATTGACCAGCAGATCATATTCCCTACTTAAAAATTCAAGGGCATAACTGTTTTCTATATTGCCGTTCCATCCCAAATCCTTATCCGAAAAAACGGGGGTGGAATAGGGTGAATTCTTATCGTAGTAGCTCTTGTAGCCGATAATCTTGACTCCATTGGGCCTCAGATTATAATCTTCTACAAAATCATAGAACAGGTTGGCATCCTCAAAACTGTCCAGATCCACGATACAGCCCACCGAGCTGATACCGCTCTCCCTTTCTATTTTTGGCGGGTCTTTAGCCAATTCCTGCTTTAAGAATTTAACACTCGAATTGTACTTAAACTTGTCTTTTATTCCCTTAAACATGTAATTTTACATTTTGTATCCTTGCCATTAAAAGGCGATTGGTATCACTACAAAAGTAAAGAAACTCCGCGCATAATTATTTATTGCACAAAGATAACACGAATAATGGATTTAAAAATTGAACATTTTGTTATATTTTTAACTTTAGGTATTTTTTTTTCCTGTCAGGATGCGATTTCGATAGCTAAAATCGAGGGTCGGCAGATTGAAATAGGGGCATCAATTAAAGCTTCGGATTCCATCGAAAACTTTGTCTCCCCGTATCGAAAGCGGATAGATGCCGTGCTGGATAGTACATTGGCCTATTCCCCGCTTACTATTTCAAAGACCGATGGCACCTACAATACCACTGCCGGAAATCTTTTGGCCGATATCGTTTTATCGGAGGCTGGCCCCATTTTTAAGTCCCGGACCGGAGAGGACATTGATTTTGTAGTATTGAACCACGGGGGCATCCGCTCTATTATCCCCATCGGGAAAGTAACCGCACGTAGTGCCTACGAAGTGATGCCCTTCGAGAATTCGATAGTCGTCGCCAAGCTCAGCGGAAAATTTATTAAGGATATGGTTCTTTATTTAAGGGATTATGGGCGGCCACATCCCATATCAGGCATGCAGATAGTTCTTAATCGAGAGAATGAAATCGAGTCCGTTCGCATTCAAGGAGAAGTTTTGGATGAAAATCGCACCTATAATATAGCTACTTCGGACTATCTGCTTAACGGCGGCGATAATATGGTTTTCTTTAAGGATGCGGAAAAAACCACCAAAATCGACTATAAAATCCGAAATGCCATGATCGATTATTTTAATAAAGTGGATACGATTGCGCCGGTCGTTGATGATCGGTTTTATAGGATGGAGTGATTTCTAAATGATACTCAAAAACCCCTAAACTTGCCCGTTCGAAAACCGGACTCCTACAATTGACACTTCGGTAGCCGGGCTCTTAAACTTTTTTCATGAAACGAAGAAACTTTATAAAACAGAGTGCCGCTTCAACTGCGCTGGTAGGCTTAAGTGGATTATCATTGAGCTCTTGCTTAGGCGAAACCGGGAAGCACCTCACCATTTTACACACCAATGACGTGCATAGTCATATCGATCCGTTTCCGAAGAATCATTCCGAATATGCGAATTTAGGAGGATTGGCACGACGGGCCACCTTGGTAGAGAGCATCCGAAAGGTGAATCCGAATACCTTATTGTTTGATGCTGGCGATATATTTCAGGGTACCCCCTATTTCAATTTTTACGGTGGCGAACTCGAAATGAAACTAATGAGCAAGCTTAGGTATGACGCCGCTACCATCGGCAACCATGAATTTGACAACGGTATCGAAGGATTATTGGCACAGATGCCCCATGCGGAATTCGACCTACTCTCTGCCAACTACGATTTTAGCAATACGGTGATGGACGGGCATACGAAACCCTTCAAGACCTACACGGTCGATGGTATCAAAGTTGGGGTCTATGGACTTGGCATCGCATTGGAAGGCTTGGTAGACAAAAAAATGTACAAGGAAACCGAATATCTCAACCCCTATGAAATTGCGACGGACACCGAACGCCGTCTGAAAGAGGATGAGAATTGCAACCTTATCGTTTGCCTATCGCATATCGGATACGATTATGGAAACAAGAACAAACCCAATGATCTTGCCCTTGCCGCCAACACCCGATACACCGACCTTATCATCGGAGGCCACACCCATACGTTTCTGGACCGACCGACCATCGTCAAAAATAAAATGGACCGTGATATTTTGGTCAACCAAGTTGGCTGTTTCGGTATTAACTTGGGGCGAATTGACTTTTATTTCGATGGTAATAGTAGTCGCAAGGCGGAAGGGGTATCGATAACGGTGTGAAAATTTACCGCACAATTACAGTATTTGTTGATTCAAAAATCAACTACTCCCCAAAACAAACCCTGAAATCTCCCGATGTTCCTCTTCCAACGAAATTTCGGGAAATTCCCGGCTCGCCCTCCGGTACCAATACCCCGCATTGAACTCATCGCCTTCTTTGCGGTGAAGATAGGCATGAATCCAGCTACCGATATCACTGTGAAGGTCTTGGGCGATATCGTGGGAGGCCTTCCAATCGCCTTTGGCATCGTACCAAAGGGATTTTAGGGCTTCCGGCCATTCAGAATGCGGTTTCTTACTTTGTAGGGTACTTTTAAAATCGCCATAGTTCTTTGGATTGTGCATCATTTTCAGGTTTCATGTTCTTTCTTTTCCAAAAATACCTAAATTCGGCGGGTTAATTCGTGTCCATGACGCTTACGAGATTTGAGAATATAGTACAATGGCGGCCCCTTCCCTATTTGGTGGCACTTTCGTTTACATTGCTCATCTTGGGAATCCACATGCTGCCGAATATGGATAGTATGCTGAACGAGAACAATACGCGCATCTCCCACGGATTTTTAAAATCGCAGATTGATTATCATCAAGAAATAGCCCCCTTTGCGCGTAGGCCACTCACCAGTTTTCTGATCGAAAGTGTCACTGGCAAATTCGGATTACGACCCGGCCATGCCTTTATCTTGGTCAACTTCACACTGCTGTTTATCAGTGGATTACTGCTATTCAAACTATCGAAAACTTTAAAGTCCAATACCGAACAGGCATTGGCCAATATGAGTGTCTATTTTTTATCGTTTTCGCTACTATTTGCCTTTTTTCCACCCGTTTTTAGTTATGACGAGCCCATACAGTATTGTTTTATATTTCTTTCACTAATTGCCTTTGTTCAAAAAAAATGGAGCTGGTACGTACCGTTTTTTACGTTGGCGTTGATCTCGAGGGAAACGAGTATGTTGGTATTGCCGGCTTTACTGTTCTTCATGCCGGACTTAAAAAAATGCAATATCAGGTTGCTCTCCAAAGCGCATCTAAGACTAAGTATTCCGATTTTGCTTCCCCTACTCTTCTACGGAATATACCTCGCTCTTTTCATCTATACCCATGACCAGTTGAAGGCGACCCAGATCGAAATGGCCAGCCGGTACTCTTGCTTCCTAGAGAATTTTGAAAGCACCAAGAACACGGTAGAAACATGGACTTCCCTTTTTATGGCATTGGCTCCTTTTCTGTATCTGGTCGCTTTTAAGATGCGAAAAAAGGATTCCAAGCCGTGGCAAAAAAAATGGGTCGGTGCCTTTTTGTTGACCATGATGATCAACACCCCCATCGTAATCTTGACCGCTTTTGCTCGGGAAACCCGACTTTTTGCGCTACCGCTGTTCTTTATCTGGCCGGTATTTACATCCCTTTTTGGCAAGGAAGTTAAGCTTCTATTCTCATTTCAACTTTATCCGAGGCTATTTAAAAGATGGCCTTATTTACTAGGCTTTTTGGGCTTGAACTGGGTAAACTTTTGGTTCTGTTTTCAGGTGTATCCTGAAGTAGGGCTCGGGGAGAACACTTTTTTTGGAGAATATTTATTCCTGATTAATCTAGTAATGATACTGCACGGGCTGCTGTTCCATTTTGCTAATAGAAATCATCGTAGCAAATCTGATCGATTTGGAGTTTCTAGTTCGTAACCTACCTAATAATCATTCTTAAGACGTCTAATTTTATCACGTACGGACAGAATAAGAACCTTTCTTTGACTGCCTAGCAAATCAATGTTTTGAGACAGCGTACTATCCAATTCTTCTCTCTACATGTTGACAATCACCTTGGCCAAGTTTAATTGAGTCAAATAATTTGACGATAAAACCACTTTCGTATTTATTTGTTTAGTAAATTAGTTAAATAAACCTTAAAATAACCGATCATGAGAGGACTTCTTTGGCTTGTAGCCGTTATCTGCATTGTAGTTTGGCTTTTGGGAATGTTAGGGGTAGTACCCGGACTCGCTACCAATAGTCTCATCCATATCCTAATCGTTATTGCCGTTGTGGTAGTACTTTACAATATCATTTCAGGACGTAAACCGTTATAGTGGAATTTTATTGGGATTGGTTCCTTCTTACCACTACTAATTATGTGGTTAGGGATTCTTTGTGTTTTCAAAAGTCCATATTCTAAAATTATGCTATTCAGCGTTAGTATCGACCAATTCTATAAAGGCTGACTCGGTAATTATTGGTACACCGAGACTTTCGGCCTTAGTGCGCTTGCTAGGCCCCATTTTATCGCCGGCGACAAGATACGCTGTTTTTGAGGAGATGCTCGATCCGACCTTTCCCCCATTGTTCTCGATCATCTTTTTAAGTTCGTCACGGCTCAAGGTTTCGAAGACGCCCGACACCACGATAGTCATGCCCTTAAGCGTATCGGTCTGGTTTTCTAACTGTTGCTCGGACAGTGAGAACTGTATGCCGTAGCTTTTTAAGCGGGATATAATCTCGCGATTGGTCTCATTTTGGAAAAATTCCACCACCGAACCGGCAATACGATTCCCAATTTCGTTCACTGCCGTCAGCTCTTCTTCGGATGCAGACATCAATGCATCAATATTCCTGTAGGCTATGGCCAGTTTTTTAGCCACCGTCTCCCCCACAAAGCGGATACCTAATGCAAAAAGTACCCGTTCAAAAGGAATTTTAACCGATTCCGCTATTCCTTTGACCAAATTCTCAGCAGATTTTTCGGCCATACGTTCTAACGGAAGAATCTGCTCCTTGGTTAACACATACAAGTCGGCGTAATTTTTTAGCAATCCCTCCTTAAACAAAAGTTCGACAGTTTCTCCCCCGATCCCTTCGATATCCATCGCCTTGCGGGATATATAGTGTTGTATACGTCCGGTAATCTGCGGTGGACAACCATAATAATTGGGACAGTAATGTTTGGCGTCGCCCTCGTTCCGCTCGAGTTCTGTTTTACATTCGGGGCAATGGTCGATATAAACCGTTGGCTCAGAATCTTGGGGTCGCTTCGTAAAGTCGACCCCGATGATTTTAGGGATGATTTCTCCACCCTTCTCCACAAAAACCGTATCCCTCTCACGGATATCGAACTTGGCAATTTGATCGGCATTGTGCAACGAAGCCCTCTTTACTGTCGTACCTGCCAACAACACCGGTTCGAGATTGGCAACAGGTGTAATTGCTCCGGTACGCCCCACCTGATACGTAATCTCGTTCAGGAGGGTCGAAACCTGCTCCGCCTTAAACTTGTAGGCCATCGCCCATCGGGGGGATTTTGAGGTAAAACCAAGTTCGTCTTGATGCTGAATGCTATTGACCTTCACCACTACCCCATCGGTCTCGTAAGGGAGTTTGTGTCGGTTAATGTCCCAGTATTCCACAAAAGCCAAGACCTCGGTGGTAGACCTGCACAATTGGGCTGCCGTAGGCACCTTAAAGCCCCATTCTCTCGCTTTTTCCAGCATCTGCCATTGTGAGGAAATCCCTGTATTTTGACCGACAATACCATAGAGCAGACAATCTAATGGGCGTTGAGCCACAACGGCACTGTCTTGTAATTTTAGACTGCCGGAAGCCGTATTCCGCGGATTCATATAAGGTTCTTCCCCATTTTCGACCCGATCGGCGTTCATTTTTGCAAAACCCTCGAATGGAAGCACGATTTCGCCCCGGATATCGAATTTATCAGGATAATCGCCTTTCAATCGCAGTGGTACCGCTTTTATAGTCTTGACATTGGTGGTCACGTCATCTCCCTGAAAGCCATCCCCGCGGGTTATCGCACGCACCAATTGTCCGCTCTCGTAGGTGAGGCTGATCGATGCACCGTCGTATTTCAGTTCGCAGGTAAACTCCACCTCCGCATCTCCCAAAATTCGTTGGATACGTTTCTCCCAATCCTCCAGATCTTCCTTGGAATAGGAGTTATCCAGCGAATACATGCGATGCTCATGCGCGACGGTCTCGAAATTCTTGGTCACCATACCTCCCACACGCAAGGTAGGCGAGGTCGGATCTTGAAATTCCGGATGCTGTTCTTCCAGTTTCTGCAACTCCTTCAATTTCATATCGAAATCGAAATCTGAAATCGTTGGGTTGTCGAGCACGTAGTAGTTGTGGTTGTGCTCGCGGAGTTCTTTTCGCAAAGATTCTATTTGTTCTTTTATGGTCATGTTCTAAATTTGTGAATTAATGGGCTTGTGAATTAGGGGGTATGTAGTATTGCCCATGGACTTAATCTCTCAGACCCGTCCGAGGGCAGCCATCTCCGTTTTCAAATCTTCAAATCAATCTATTTTCAAATTAACACCCTTCATCATCCTATCGTTCCCGAACATATCTTTTCGCAGCTCAATTTCCGAAAAGTTATGATTTCTGAGAAGCTGTTCGGTTTCTTTGGCTAGATACTGGTTGATTTCTAGATATAAACTTCCTTTTTCTTTCAAGTTTTTCTTCGCAAAACGGGCAATGGCTTCGTAGAATTTTAAGGGATTCTCATCGGAAACAAACAAGGCCAGTCCCGGTTCATGGTCGGTTACGTTTTTATGCATCTTCTTTTTTTCCTGTTTCCGTACATAAGGGGGATTGGAGACTATAATGTTATATTTTACGGCTGAATCTTCAAGGTCTAAAATATCAATTTCAATGAAGGTGACTTCAACTTTGTTTGCCTTCGCATTTTTTCGCGCAACCTGTAATGCTTCTAGCGAAATATCCAATGCATGTACTTCGTAATTGGGAAGATTTTTAGCCAAAGAAACTGCAATACACCCACTTCCAGAACCGATATCCAAAATAGTATGCCTTTTGTCTTGTACCGCGTCTTCAATAGGGCCTACTTCTTCAACTATCCATCGTACAAGTCCCTCGGTTTCCGGTCGCGGTATGAGCACATTTTCATCTACCGAAAAATCCATATCCATAAAATGGGACTTGCCGATGATGTATTGTATTGGGCGATGTAACCGCAGTTGGGATAAGGCTTCGAAAAGTGGTTGTTCCTCCTCTTTGGTAACAACTAAATTGGGCTGTACGGCCAACACGAAGCGTTCCAGTCCGAGGTAATGCTCGATGAGCATGTAGAAAAAACTGTCTACTTCTTCCTTGGGATAGCTGTCATCGAGTTCTTTATGGAAGATGTTCTTGATTTCTTTTAATTGCATTTCTTTTACGTTGGTAATGTTGAGTAGTAGCGGACAGTTCACTGGAAACTTTTCAACATCAAATCCGGACACGAACAATGCCTATACTGGATTCCGTGATTTTATTATACTATTTTTGCGCCGTGAATATACGTCAAAAATATATGTTAAGGGCCATCGAAATTGCCCAAAACGGACTGGGCACTACAGCTCCGAATCCCATGGTGGGGGCGGTAATCGTGCATGACGGGCAAATTATCGGCGAAGGCTTTACGAGTGCCTATGGAGGGCCGCATGCCGAGGTGAACGCTATCGGTTCGGTAGAGGATATGGCACTTTTGAAACAATCTACATTATATGTGACCTTAGAACCTTGTTCCCATTTCGGGAAAACTCCGCCCTGTGCGGATTTGATTATCGAACATAGGATTCCGACCGTAGTTGTCGGGCTTTTGGACCCTCACAAAAAAGTTGCGGGACAGGGTATTGAAAAATTGCGGGATGCAGGTGTTGAGGTCATCACAGGAATACAAGAAACCGAATGCCGTGAACACCATAAACGTTTTATGACTTTTCACGAAAAAAAGCGGCCCTATATCATCTTGAAATGGGCCGAAACCTCGGATGGATTTATCGCTCCCGATAAAATGGAACGCAACGAAAATCCAGAACCATTTTGGATAAGCAATTCGTATTCCCGGCAATTGACGCATAAATGGCGCAGCGAAGAACCCACTATTTTAGTCGGTACCAATACGGTTTTGGAAGACAATCCAAAACTGGATGTGCGGCTGTGGACCGGTAAAAGTCCGCTTCGGGTTATTCTGGACAGAAATTTGAGGATTAACGGGGATTTCCATGTTTTGGATGGAAGCCATCCCACCCTAATCCTAACCGAAGTCGAAGAACCTTCCCGATATCTAGAAGGCTTAGACTATCACGTAATGAATTTTTCTAAGGATGTTATCCCACAAATTTGCAGCATTCTTCATGAACTTAATGTCTTGAGCGTTTTAGTGGAGGGCGGCGCAAAAACCCTTCAAAGTTTTATCGATTCAGATCTTTGGGATGAGGCCCGCATATTTAAGGGAGTTTCCTCCTTTAAAAAAGGGATCAAAGCACCCAAGGTATCGGGAAAATTAGTAGCTTCAAAAATTATAGCTTCGGATACTTTAAAAACCTATAACAATGATTAAAAATATCATATTCGATTTCGGCGATGTCTTTATTAATTTGGATAAACAAGTTATCTACCGTGAGATGGAGAAATTCGGTGGCACCACCGAACTTACTCCTGAAATAATGATGCTCAACGACACCTATGAAGTAGGTGGAATTTCTTCTGCAGCGTTTATAGAAAACCTGGGGCAAGTATATCCTCAAGCCAAACCTGAGGAAATTATCAAAATATGGAATAGCATGTTACTGGATTTTCCTGATGAACGCTTGGAGTTTATCGAAGCTTTAGCCGAGGAAGGTAACTATCGGTTATTTTTATTGAGCAATACAAATGCCTTGCATATCCCTCATGTCGAAGAAATCATGGGCAGCGAAAAGTTCCATCGGTTCAGGGATTCCTTTGAAAAGTTTTATCTGTCCCACGAAATCAACCTTAGAAAACCGCACGCCGAAATTTACGAATTTGTCATGAACGAAAACGGATTAAAGGCCGAGGAAACCTTCTTCATTGACGACTCCAAAGAAAATACCGAGGCCGCCGAGAAACTGGGCATCCGTACTTGGAATTTACGGGTTGGTCAAGAGGATGTCATCCAACTAAAATCCAAGTTGTAGCGTGATTTATTTGGCTCTTAGCGTCTTATCGTCCTCATTAATTTTTGTAGTATTCAAGCTGTTTACCCGTTATAAGGTCGAGACGCTTGTCGCTATAGTTGTCAATTATATTGTGGCCTGCTCTGCGGGACTTCTTTTTTATAAGGGGGATGTTTCCCTATCCGAGATTCCCGAAAAATCATGGTTTTCGGGAACGGTGGCCTTGGGGCTGCTTTTTATTTTGGTATTTAATCTTATGGCAGCAACTGCACAAAAGGTAGGGGTATCGGTCGCATCGGTCGCGACCAAGATGTCATTGGTCATTCCCGTGCTTTTTGGGGTCACCGTGTATCATGAAGAACTCGGGCCTTTAAAAATTATCGGAATCATCCTGGCCCTGGCAGCCGTCTATTTTACATCCGCCAAAGATAAATCAGTGACCTTGCGAAAAGCCTCCCTTCTGCTGCCTTTATCGGTGTTTTTGGGATCGGGCATCATAGACACAAGTATCAAATACATTCAGGAGTTCCATATAAAGGAAGACGACTATCCCATTTTTTCCGCAACGGTCTTTGCCGCTGCTGCCGTGACGGGCATCCTGTTTATCGGCATTAAATCCATCAAAAAACCAATTAAAATCAACTTGCGGAATATTATGGGCGGGATTGCCCTGGGCATTCCTAACTATTTTTCCATCTACTTTCTACTTCGAGCGCTACAACACGACAGTCTTAACAGTGCATCGGTTTTTACGATCAATAATGTGGCCATCGTCATGTTTTCGACCCTATTGGGAATCGTTATTTTTAAGGAGCACATCAGCGTCAAGAATTGGAGCGGCATCGGATTAGCGGTTATAAGCATTTTATTGGTTGCCTTATTCTGATGGATGCCGCCTCCGATACATATAAAACCCTAGTTAGACCTTCTAAAGAAATTTTGTACAAGGATAAAAAAAGCAAGTTCTTCGGATATGCGTTTCCAATAAACGAAGAATCGGATGTCAAACCGATCATCGAAGCCCTAAAAGGGAAGCATACATCAGCAAACCATGTGTGCTATGCATGGCAGCTAGGCGTGGAAAACCCGACCTATCGCGCCAATGATGACGGGGAACCCAACAACTCCGCAGGAATGCCCATATACGGACAGATACTATCCTTTGAAGTGACCAATGTGCTCATAGCTGTCGCCCGTGTCTTTGGCGGTACCAAATTGGGGGTAGGCGGATTGATAAGTGCTTACAAAACCGCAGCCCAAATGGCTTTGGATGCCTCTAAAATCATAGAAAGGACCGTACAACAAAAGTTTAAAATATCATTTGCTTATCAAGAAATGGATATCGTGATGCGAACCATCAAACAGCGGCAATTGCATATTGTTTCACAAAAAATGGAATTGGATTGTGAACTGATTATTTCGGTGCGAGAGCGGGATGCTGAAACAATACGGCAAATTTTTGATGTGATTTATGGGGTAGATATCAAAAAAACGGCTTAGAGGCAACTTGTATCTGTGCAGAAAGGCGAATACGCGCGTCTCCAAAAAATACCGGGAACTTTTATATTTTTATTTTTTCCAAAACATAATCAGGACATTTTACCGGGCGGTTGGTGTTCTTATCGATAAATGCCAAAACGGTATTCGCTTCCGCCAAAATCTCCTGTTTTTCATTGTAAATTTTGTAATCGAATTCTATCTTGACCAAAGGCATTCTTTTGAGCTGGGTTTCAACGGTAATAAGATCGTCATATAGGGCTGATTTTTTGAAATCTATACGTAAAGAAATAACAGGCAGTATAATACCACTTTCTTCCATACTTTTGTAAGAAATTCCGAACCCCCTTAACCACTCAATCCTTCCCATCTCCAAGTATTGCGCATAGTTGCCGTGATATACTACTCCCATTTGATCGGTTTCGGCATAACGCACTCGGAAAGAAACTTTGTTAAAATTCATCTAGTATCGGTTTAAAATCCTATATTTAAAAGATTTCGATTATGGGTGCCCAACATGGTGAAAAAAAAGGGCAAAATCAATAGACTTTTGATTTTTTTTTTAGCTTTTTTGTTCACATATTTGCCC
>RCMY010000602.1_pt1 | contig 34320 bp, 37 predicted proteins | sample 2041341 | NCBI WGS metagenome assembly RCMY01 (sample SAMN09708234, study PRJNA481090) | Marine sediment metagenome, whole genome shotgun sequencing project. | reverse complement strand
TTGATCCAGCGCCGCGCTCTGTCCAAATATCACACGCCCGGACTTTGGGCGAATGCGTGCTGTACGCACCCCTTTTGGGATGAACCAGCATTGGCGTGCGCTATTCGGCGTCTGGATGAAGAGTTGGGGATCAGCGGCCTGCGCCTGATACACCGCGAGCAGATAGAATACCGCGCAGATGTTGGCAATGGTCTGATCGAACACGAACTGGTTGAAATATTCACAGCCGAAGCAATCGCTTTGACCAGCATTCATCCAAACCCGGCCGAGGTCATGGACCTTGGGTTGATATGGATGATCTTGCGAAACAAACCCGCGAAGAGCCGGAAAAATTCACGCCATGGCTCCGCATCTACTTAGCAGAACACAGAGACAGTATATTTTCCCGATAATGCGTCCTGCGGCGAAAGCACATGCCCCTCAAGCCAGAGCCATTTCTAGGCTCTAATTCAATACAAAAACCGTCAGCGTGATTTCGACAGGATCATGTCAGCCGCCCGTTCTGCGATCATGATCACCGGCGACGCTGTATTGCCGGACACGATTTTTGGCATAATCGATGCGTCAACAACCCTTAGTCCTTCAATGCCATGCACACGCAGTTCCGTATCAACCACAGCCCGGTCATCGCTTCCCATTTTGCACGTCCCTACGGGATGAAAGATTGTTGTCGCGATATTTCCAGCCTCGCGCAGCAATTCATCATCTGTTGCAATATGCGTGCCCGGCAGCATCTCTTCAGGTAGATATTTTGCCAGGGACTGCGCAGTCATCAACTGCCGCGCCTGCTTGATCGATTGCACGGCAACCATCCGGTCCCGCTCGGTGCTTAGATAGTTCAGGCGAATATCAGGTTGCCGGTCAATGTCGGTGCTTTCGACGTGCGTTGCGCCAACTGATTCCGGGCGCAAGTTGCACACCGAAACAGTAATCGCCGGAAATGGGTGCAATGGATCACCCAGCTTATCCGTCGACAACGGCTGGACGTGGTATTCCAGATCCGGTGTCTCAAGGCTTGGGTCACTTTTAGTAAACATTCCGAATTGGCTGGGGGCCATCGACAACGGCCCACTTTGAGTCAGGGCATATTGCATGCCAATCTTGGCCTTCCCCCAAAGACTGTTAACCACCTCATTTAGTGTCTTTGCACCTGTAACCTTGAACACGGTCCTGATTTGCAGATGATCCTGCAGGTTCTCGCCCACACCCTGCAATTCATGTCGGGGGGTGATGCCAAGTTCGGACAACCTGTCTGGCTGACCAATGCCTGACAGCTCCAAAAGCTTGGGAGAATTAATTGCGCCCGCTGCCAGAATGATCTCTGCCTCCGCAGTGGCCTGCACGACCCTACCATTGTGCTCGAACTCGACCCCTGTTGCGCGCTTCCCATCCAGAATCACACGGCGCGTATGGGATTGCGTCATCACCTTTAGATTTTTCCGCTGAATAACGGGGCGCAAAAATGCCTTTGCTGTGTTCCAGCGCACGCCATTCTTCTGGTTCACCTCAAAGAAGCCGGATCCCTCGTTTGTACCGGAGTTAAAGTCTTGCGTAGGCTCTATTCCGAACTCTTTCGCACCTTCTTGGACAGCTTCCAGAACGTCCCAGCGCAAACGCTGACGCGACACTTTCCATTCGCCACCAGATCTGTGCAAAGGCTTGGCATCATCATGGTGGTCTTCGCTTTTGAGGAAGTACGGAAGAACGTCATCCCAGCCCCAGCCTGCATTGCCCATTTGCCGCCAACCATCGTAATCCGCGGCCTGCCCGCGCATATAAATCATACCGTTCACAGAACTGCAGCCGCCCAGCAATTTGCCCCTAGGATATGACAAGGACCGCCCGTTCAATCCCGGCTCTGCCGCAGTTTTCATCATCCAGTCTGTGCGGGGGTTGCCGATACAGTACAGATAGCCGATTGGCACGTGAACCCAATGATAGTTATCGCTTTTGCCCGCCTCAAGCAGCAGAATACTGGTCTTGGGGTTGGCAGAAAGTCTGTTTGCCAAGACACATCCTGCAGTGCCGCCCCCCACGATGATATAGTCGAATTCCACTAGTTACTCCCCATATTCTCGCATCTTACCTCCTACCCGACCATGGGCAATGGTTTAAGTTTCCTCTGGACCGTTAGCGCTCACACCCTTATCAAATTGCAAAGCGCAAAGGGTTTGGGGGCACTATGATACTGTGTTGCGGAGAAGCATTGATCGATATGATCGAAGGAAACGGCACTTTCACGCCCCATGTTGGAGGTGCTGTTTTCAACACGGCCCGCGCTTTGGGCCGGCTTGAACAGAACGTCGGCTTTGTCTCTGGGCTGTCGACGGATATGTTTGGAACCATGCTGCGCGACGCCCTGCACGCCAGCAACGTTGACACGTCTCATGTAATTTTTGCAAACAGCCCAACCACATTGGCTTTTGTTCAGCTGTCCGGGGGCAATGCCACCTATACGTTCTACGATGAAAACACGGCGGGTCGTTCGCTAGACGCGTCACAACTTCCAGCAATTTCAGGCAATGTCTGTACGCTTTACTTTGGGGGCATCAGTTTGATCGGCATCCCTGCCGCAGATTTTTATGCAGCTCTCGCTGTTGATAAGGCAGACAGCCGTGTCATCATGATTGATCCCAACATTCGTCCCCAATTCATATCCGACCCCGCCTCTTATCGGGCACGGTTAGCCACCATGATCTCTGTCTGTGATATTCTAAAAGTGTCAGATGACGATCTGCATTGGATCATTGAAGGCGATGCGAGCCTTGATGAAAAAGCTAGCGAAATTTTAGCTCAAGGTCCAAAACTTTTGGTCGTGACTAAGGGCAGCGACGGGGCGAAGGCCTATCTTTCAAGCGGCGAATCCGTCGAGGCAGCGGCTCGCAAAGTCTATGTCGTCGATACGGTAGGTGCTGGCGACACATTTAATGCAGGCGTGTTGGCAAAATTATCGCAACTGGGGTGCCTGACGAAACAGGGCATTGCAGAATTGTCCGCAGACGATGCGCTGGCAGCTTTGCGTATGGGTGCCGAAGTGGCCGCAATTACCGTTTCACGCGCAGGTGCAAACCCGCCCCTGCTGTCCGAGCTTTCAAACCCCGTCTGATTCAATCGTTTTGAGCGGGGTAAAGATCACAAACGTACCCGCATCTGTGGCCCGCACGTGAATTTCAGTCAGACCTGTGTCGCCCAAATCGGGCGGCGCGGGGCAAACATCCGGCTTTGCATCGCAATGGATCACATCACGGCCAATTAGATACTTTAGCCGGAAAGTCAGTGCTTCTGGAGATTGGATGCTCGCCCTGTCCCCCGACGCAATAAGCATGGGGTTTCCGTAGACAAAGACCTCTCCCTCAAGGGGCGCAATCTCTTGTGCGATTGCCTTTGTGTCAGCATGCCATGGGCGGAACTGACCGTAGAAAAGGAAAATTTGGATAAAATAAACACATATGATCAACAAGACGGCGTTCTGTCCTAAACGGCTTGGCAGACCCTTTTGGGCGCTGACCAACTGAACCGCGCGGATAATCGCCAGAACTGAAAAAACCCACATGAAGACAAAGGCGCGCGGCGGCACAATGACCCCGATTTTAAGAATTTGAACCACCACGAGCGCAATCCCAACTGCCAGCCCAGCCGAGATATACAAAGCTTCTAAGGGTTTGCGTTTGAACAAAACTGCAAATGACGCGGTCAGAAGTGCCGGAAAAAACAACATCAACGGCAGGAATGCAAAACCATTGCGATTAAAAATAACTTTGAAAGATTCAAGTAGCTTGGGGAGGTTCTCTATAATGCCTGCAAAGCCGCTTGCCGATGTTGCCTCGCGCCAGTCCGCCATGGGAACACCGAAAACACCGTGTATTTGCCAGTTGATTGCATAGACAGTCAGTACAGCAGTAACAAAACTGGCGCAGAACAAGAACAACAATCCAGCAAGATCACGCAAGGAATGATCCTCAGTCTTAGCGATGCACACGGCCAGCAAAAGCAGCGGATAGGTCGTATAGGCCATGAAACTGACAATCACGAACCCAGGTAAAAGCGCACGTAACGTGCGGCTTGAAACCTTGCAGGCGATCAGCCCGAACAGGGCCACCACTGCGAGGCCAGGGATTAAGGTGTTAAACCAAACTGAAATCAGCATCGCTGACGGAGACACCATCAACATCAGTACCATTAACAAGGTGAACCAATTGGTCCCCTTACGACCGCTTGCCACCACAGCCAACGACGCCACAAACAACGCCCAGAACCCCTGATAAACAGCAAAGTTTAGCCAGGGTGGCGTCACGACTTCGCGTAGGTGCCAGATATAGTTGAGCCAGCGCCCTTCGTGCAGGGTCTTGTTCCAAAACATCGGCGCATCAGCGAATAATGCAGGATAATCATCATGACGGATCATAGGATCGGTCAGATTCATGGCCGACATGATCATCACTGCAATCAACGCCACCAGAAAGGTGGGCCAAAGCTGCAGACTTCTGCTGCTTTGTGCTGTTCCTATGTTCGTCGACATCGCCGCAGTCATGCCGATACAGGGCCAACTGTTTTTGCGCGACGCGCACGAATGGCCAAAACCAATGCGCGCGCTTGCGCAATGAATGTCACGGCAGGGCGCGGAAGCAATTTAACAATCGCCAAGCGCAAACGCCACCCCAAGTGTCCCGCATTTTTGACCTGCTGGCCTGCAGCGATTTCGGTGTCCAGTATGTCTTGGGGCAGACCCTCGCGACCAGCAGCGTTCACATAAAGGATCGCATTATACCGGTACCAGGGGGCGATATCTGTATCGTTCTTTAGATTGGGGCGCACGCAGTCAAACGCGACATATCCACGGGCAGCGAACAGATCTTGCCAGAAGGACAGTGGCTGTTCATTCACGTGGAATTCCCCACCTTGACCTGTGACAGCGGCCGAAAACAGCACACGATCAGACGAATTCGTTAAGCTATCTACGAGTGTTTCAGATGCCTGCGTGGGGAGATGCTCACCCACCTCAAGGCTTTGTGCCAAATCAAACCGACGGCCTGTTTCGACAGGCTTTGTTAGATCAGCGGCCAAGAATTCCTCGGGGACGACAGCCAGCTGATCGCGGCTGACATAGTCACCATCAACTGCCAGCACATCCTGTGCGCCAGCCTGCTGCCATTCATCCAGCCATACACCACGGCCACTGCCCAAATCGATTACGCTTTGCGGCTGCAATTTCGGGAACAACAATGCAATCATCGGCTTGGCCGAGGCGCGCGCGCTTTGGTTGATATAATCAAAAAATGTATCGTTATAAACATGGGTCATGATGTGATTTCCGTTTCAGAATGATGAGAAGCAAAGACCCACAGGGTCATGAAGATGAAGTTTTGGATTGGGAGATACACCGTCACGATGGCGGCGGCGGCCCAGTCGGACATGCCCGTCATTGTGGGTAAAACTGCCGTGATCAATGCCGAGCTTCCAAATCCAAGAATGACCATCGCCGCAAAGCGAAGAATTTGAACACGGTGATTTAGCTGACGGCCAAAGGTAAACGCGGCCTGGCCAACATATTGCAGCATAACCGCCATCAGAAACGCCAAACCGTTCGCCAGAACCTGTGGCAGATCAATAGCCAAGAACGTTAGGTACAACAGCACATAGGCTAACGCCGTGCCGCCCCCAACAATCCCGAACCGGACCAGTTTATGCTGAAAAAGCTGCATCAGGCACGCAAGCGTTGGCTTACAGGCGCGATGTCGCGGGTATCTTCGCTGACAAAGTACATGGGGCGGTTTTTGGCCTCGACATACAGCCGGCCGATATACTCGCCCAGGATTCCCAAGGTTAGCAATTGCGCGCCCGAAAAGAAGCTGACAGCTAGAACAACTGACGCCCAACCCGGTGCGGTTTGGTAAACAACAAGGGAATAGATCACATAGATCGCCATAAGCGCGGCCATTAGTAAACTGATAAAGGACAGGCGCGTTGCCAGCTTCAACGGTTTGGTTGAAAAGGCCGTCATGGCGTCAATTGCGAACCGTAGCATCGCGCGGAAAGGGTATTTGGTTTCCCCCAAGGCGCGTGGTTCGCGGATATATTCGATCCCAACTTGTTTGAAACCTGCCCAGGCAAACATGCCACGGATAAAGCGAGCTTTTTCCGGCATTGCCAAAACAGCATCCAGCGAACGACGGTTCACAAGACGGAAATCGCCGGTGTCTTGTGGGATTGGCACATCGGACATGGCATTCAAAAAGCGATAGAACAGATGCGCGGTGGCTTTCTTGAACATCGTTTCGCCGCGACGCTCGCTGCGGCGACCGTAAACAACATCAAAACCGCGATCCATCATGAACATCATATCGGTTAACAGCTCTGGCGGGTCTTGCAGATCAGCGTCCAACATAAAGATGCGGTCGCCCTGCGACGCTTCTAGTCCGGCGGTTAGCGCGATTTGATGACCACGGTTCGCAGACAGTTTTACCCCAACCAACTGGGGGCAAATCTGTTTCGCAGCTTCAATTGCTTTCCAGGTGGCGTCGGTTGATCCATCATCGACTAGAATGATCTCGGCCTGATCTTTCCATGGTTTGATGGCTAACGAAAGACGCTCCACCAGACCGGGGATCGACTCTTCCTCGTTCATGCAAGGGATAACAACTGAAAGATACATTCCGACACTCCGCCCGGATTACTGACCTTTTCAGGGATAATCCGGTGATGTGTCCGAAATTAGGCAGAGATTAGGTTAATTTTAGGATCACACTGTTCTTTATTCGCAAACAGTGTGGAAAATCGCGAAAGGTCGAAATGCGAAACGCCGGGCGCAAACCCGGCCTTTCGATCTAGTTTGCGCAGGCTAGTTGGTGACTGCTGATCCGACACTCAATATCTGTGGCAAAATTTGCGATACGGCACGGCTCCACTTAGTGACCGGCTGCTGCGCGATAAAGATGATATCATCAGGACGCAGCTCAAACCGTGGGGCCAAGGCAAAATTCGCGGCCTTGCGCGCATCTAGGTGCCAAGCCGTGATTGCGCCGAATTCACGGGGATCAGAGGAAGATCGCAATACGTAGATCTGCGATACGTCGCCTGTCGATGACGCGATACCATTAGAATCGTACAGTGCGTCGGCCAAGCTGGCAGTCCGCTCGAATGGCAGGGCGAAACGCGATTGCTTGCCTACTTCACCTGCAAGGTAAACATACTGCCGGTCGTCGGCACCCAGATCGACACGCGCTTTGTAGTTGCTACGTGCCTCATCAAGGTTCGCGCGACGCAAGCCAATTTCGGCTTTAGGTTCCGCCAAGGCGAAGGAACGTGCAGTCTGACTGGCCTGAACCAATGTGATCTGCTGTGTGAAATAATCCTGAGCCTGAGACAGCTCGTACTCTGTGTCTACGAACACAGCATCGCCCGGCAACAAGCGGGTCTTTGTCAGGCTGACACGTGAATAAAGCTGCGTCAGTGGTATTTGGTACAAGGTACAATCGCGGTAAAGACGGATCGACGCATAGTCTTGATCCTGAACTGTGATGCCACCTGCAGCGGCAATCGCCTCTTCCAAGTATAGCGGTGTCAGCGTTACAGGAACCACTGTCGGCGCGGCAACAGCCCCACCGATCGAGATTTTGCGCGAATTGAACTCGGAGATTTCCAGGCTGAATGTCGGATCAATCTGGTTTTCGACCAGCCGCTGGAACAACGCTGCTTCGGCGTCTTCGATCGTCAAACCAGCAATCCGCACACGACCGACGTCGGGAATATTGATCGATCCATCATCTTGAACAGTATAGCCTTGACGAGAATTCTGTGCCGCAAGCAAACCGGAGAGTTGCTCTACTGACGATCCCGCACGTGGCGTCGCAAGGAGAACAACATCACCCACACCAATTTCATAAGGACCAGGGTTCGCAGCCGGAGGCAACCGCATCTCAAGGGCCGCGGGACGCAATTCACTTTGAATTGGTGGGACAGGAAGCGCGCCTGCGCCGCGTAGGCCGGAACCCGACCCTGCTGTCTGCGAAAAGAACGCTGGAAGCGTACACGTTGAGCGGTTGGCTTGAACCACCGTTTCAGGGTCCAAATCGAGCACCCGAACATTTGCGCCGCCTGCACAATTGCGCCGATACTTAAGCTGACCCATCAGGTGTTTGTGAACTACTGGTCCAGACTTTTACAATCCTCGGTCATCACCCGCGTGGGTATGCGCCCTATATCAAGGTTGATCACAGCCGACTCTTTGGTTGCGATCAAGCAGCGGTACGTGCGCGTATTGACCTTGTCATCACCTGAAAGATTGCTGTGAAAGCGGTCTGAAAAGCCGTTCTTGCCCGCCAGTATCATTGTCATCGGCTCCGAGATGTCATCCGCAACAATTCAGACCCGACACACCGCGTCCCCAGAAGCATACCATTCTGGATTATCAAGGCGCTCATATCCGCGCTAAGCCATGTATCCACACCATTGACTGTATTTTCCAACAGCAAGCGGCCGGAATGGCCGCAGCTTTCAATCGACACAACCAGCAGAGCCACAGAGGTATCAGCTACCAATGCTGCAAAACGAGGCGGGAATTGCCCGGATGGCAATGCAGCTTGTGCAGTACCCGGCGGAGACCCGTCCAACAAATCCTTGCCTGGACGGAACATGTATTCCGCAGTCAGTTTGTTGATCTCAAGTTCAGATTCTTGGGCATAGCGTACTGCGTTCGTAAGCACAGGTTCGATCAATGAGTTCGAAACCCGTTCTGAATCAGCAAAATTATCAATCAATGGTTAGCGGAACAGACCTGAAAGATTCAGACTCGACGTAGGGCGATATGCCAACTTGAGCTGCACGGCCAAATCTGGACGAACGGGGCTGTCAGGGTCAAGGAATGACGTGGCAAGCTACGGCCCAAGCGAAGATTCATAAACTGGAAAGGCGTGTTCAAGCTCTTCCAATCGGGTTTCATCATGAACATCTTCAATATCTGCCCGCGCCAAGGTTCGGCAGGATTCATCATAGTCGAACTTTAGCTCTTTAGGATCAGACAGGTTCACCACGACCCGGCTGATCGGCAGCCCATTACTCTGGAAAAGAAAAGTATGTTGTTTGATCTGTGATGGCAGCGTTGCCGCCATGGCCCGCGCCGGGCGCCCAGCCGCTTGCGCCTCAACGCTCCAGCGGTGGTTTTCGACACGCACCGTTGCTTGTGTACCGCTCATCGTAAAGTCTTGGAGCACACCACTATCAGCAGCCAGCCGCGATTCTAGAAAACGTTGTGCAGCAACTTTGCCGCCACCCTTTTGAGAGCTGTTCCAATTCGCGATTGCCAGCCGGTTGCGTTGACCAATTGACTGCGGCGCACTCTCCATCCCTCTCGGCACTTTTCGCTTTCTAGGATTCATACCATAGTTCAGCTCAGCGCCGATTTCATTGCCGCCAACAACAAACCCTTTCAGGTTCACGCCATTTTTGAAACGGTATTCGAGCCCGAAGTTGGGGGGTGAGATATCAATCCCGGTGTTAACGGATTCCCGCGTGTACAAATCGGGAGAATACTCGGCAAAGAAAGTCGCCTTGTCGTTGATCTTCCACTTCACACCACCAAACAAGGATGCGGGGCCACGGAACCAGTTGCCGGTTTCCAACTGACCGCCCCTATTGGCACCTCTGCTTCGGGCACCAAACCTGTCAGGGAATACGCTCAATGGGTTCGAGAAAGACCCTCGTCCAGCCAAACGACCCCAACCCATGCCACCCGTGACATCGATATTCGATCCAAACCTCTTCGTAGCAACGATATACTCGCTGCTTAAGATACCCGTCCCCAAGAAATCGCGCAGACCGATTGCCATCGCGGGACGGTATTTCGTTTCATCAAGCATCTGAAAATGGATGTCGAAGCTACGGTCAAACGTATCCCCACCCAATGTGGTGGTTGGCGGATCAATGTTGCTAATCTTTGAATACCGGAAACCGCCATAAACCCGGGGCAAAACCTGAAACGCCGCTGTGAAACGAAAGTTAGGTCCAACCGCACTTGCGGCGACAGCTAATTCGCCGTCATTGATCACTACGCCCTTGGCGTTTCGATAAGACCGGGTGTTTCGTATGTCGTCAAAGACTGGCCAGAGAGACTTGATGTACCCGTGATATCGGCCAAAAGGAAACCCACAGCTTAGACTATCCTTTTGGTCCGCGCTTGAATCTGCAGTCCTTCTTATTATTTATGCTCAATACACGAGCAATATATAGATTTACTGCGGAACTCACTTGGCTAGGGTGACGATACCGGCTTTCAAAACAGTGATCGCCAGTTTTGAAACATAGATTAACAGGCTGATAAAATGTTGGGTAAATGGTTTAAACGTTCCGAGGAACCACCCACACATTTCGATCCTGTGTGCCCAGATGAATCATTCATTGCGTTTGGCGATATTCATGGTCGTTTCGATATTCTTCAGCGGTTTCCAGAGAACAAAATAGGGGCTCAGATTATCTTCCTTGGGGACATGATTGACCGGGGCGATCAAAGTGCCGATGTTTTGAAAGTACTGTTCGCAGTCCCCGGCTTGATCTGTCTGATGGGCAACCACGAGGAAATGATGCTTGACTTCATCGCCCAGCCTCAAGCCCACGGCGGACGTTGGTTGCGCTATGGCGGGCTGCAAACTCTCAATAGTTTTGGCGTTTCCGGCGTCTCCGAAACATCAAGCGGCGGAGAGCTTGAGTATGCACGCGACGCGCTTGTCGATGCGATGGGGCTTGATATGTTGGATTGGGTTTCTACCCTGCCCAAATGCTGGACATCGGGGAACGTTGCATTCGTGCATGCTGGCGCTAATCCTGCAGTTCCGATCGACGATCAAAGTAATCGTACGCTTCTTTGGGGCCACAAGAATTTCGGAAAAATCGCCAGAAACGACGGTATGTGGGTAGTCCATGGACACACGATAACCGACAAACCGGAGATAAAGCCCGGTATAATATCGATAGACACTGGGGCATATGCGACTGGGAACCTGACCGCCGCTACGATTGTGCCTGGCGATGTTTCTTTTGAATATGTCTGACCTGCCTACCGACCTGACTTAACGCGAATTTAGCATTCGCGTTGCATGATCCGCCGATCACAGTTCGATTGGCGAAAGGCCCCGAGGGCAGATCATGGCGTTTCTTGACCAACCATCAAAGCACATCAGGTTGCAGTCTACGCGCTCCGTTCAGGGATTGTATGCGCGGGGCGGTAAACGACTGTTTGATCTTTCCGTGTGCCTGCTTTTGTTGCCAGCGATTGGAACAGCGGTCTTTTTGCTGTGGCTCGTTGCAAAGGCGTGCGCGCCATCCGGTTTTTTCGCTCATCCGCGTGTCGGGCGGAATGGTGTCCTTTTTTGCTGTTAGAAAATTCGAACGATGGGTGAAAATGCAGACCGTGCGTTGCATGATATATTTGAAGAACAACCAGAAAGACGCTTGGAATGGGCAATCACCCACAAATTATCGAACGATCCCCGCATTTTACCTTTTGGCAGTTTCTTGCGACGGACAAGCTTGGACGAACTTCCTCAGATTTGGAACGTTATTCGCGGTGACATGGCATTGGTTGGCCCCCGCCCCGTGACCCGGTCAGAAATGTCTTTGTTTGGCGATGCTCAGAAAGATTATCTGGCGATCAGGCCCGGCGTAACTGGACTGTGGCAAGTAAAAGCACGCCGGGCCCCATGTTACATTCGCCGGGTAGAGCTTGACCGCCGCTATGCGCGAAATGTCACTTTTGCAGGTGACTTGTGTATATTGCTTTGGACCCTACCCGTGCTCTTTCGGCCCACTGGGCAATGACCCGCACCACTTTCGGGGTAAGACCAAAGTCAGCTATTCGAGCCGCGCGCTAGACAAGCCCTTTGATACCGGTCGCCGTCGTTCCGGTGTTCAGTACGCGGGCCACGCGGAATGGATAAACCACACCTGCCATAAGGTTTGGTAGCGTCACCGTTTCACCGTTTTTCAGAACAGCCGACACATCGCCGGTACCAGAAACCATTATCGCTCGGGTGACCTGCGCGATATCTGTCGCGTCGTCGGGCGCGATCGCAAACCCGCCGCAAATCGGGCCGGTAAGTCCGGCGCTATAGTCATGAAAATCGTCAATTGTAGGCATATCCGTCTCCGTGATGAGGTTACCAGACCATCCTTCACGAAGGTTTATCTATCCTTAAATAAACGCGCGCCCCGCTATGCTGGGCGCGCGTTGAATTTCAGAATACAAGCGGGGTTTAGACGACTTTGCCGTGGCAATGCTTGAACTTTTTACCCGACCCACAAGGACACTCATCATTGCGCGATGGGTTGCCCCAAGTCGTCGGATCATCCTCACTGAATCCATTCGAAGCGGCGTCATTTTCTATGGCCGCCGCAGCAACAGGGGCCTGACTTGCCTGCATCTGCGCAACCATCTCGCGCTGTTCTTCTTTCGTCATCGGTCGGATTTGACCCAGCTTTTGCGTGACGTCCGTCCGAAGGCTGTCGAGCATCGACTCAAACAATTGAAAGGATTCGTTTTTGTATTCGTTCAAAGGATCGCGCTGGGCGTAACCACGGAATCCAACGACAGAGCGCAGATGCTCTAGCGTCAACAAGTGATCGCGCCATTTCGAGTCGATCGCCTGCAAGAGAACCTGCTTTTCAATATTGCGCATGTTCTCTGCACCGAACTGTTCTGTCTTTGCAGCCATTTGTTCGTTACAGGCCGTCGTCAGGCGCTCGCGGATCACTTCGTCATCCACGCCTTCCTCTTCACACCACGAAACAACCGGCACGTCGATGTTCAAATGCTCAAGAACTGCTTGCTGAAAACCCTTGGTATCCCATTGGTCTGCATATGTTTTTGGCGGCATGAACTGGTCGATCAGATCATCGATCACCTGGTCGCGCATGTCCGATGTGATCTCGGACAGATCAGCGGCTTCCATGATGTCCCGACGCTGGCCAAACACGACCTTGCGCTGGTCATTCATCACATCATCAAACTTCAACAGCTGTTTGCGGATGTCAAAGTTACGGCCTTCGACCTTGGCTTGTGCGCGTTCAAGGGATTTGTTGACCCAAGGGTGAATGATCGCTTCGCCCTCTTTCAAGCCCAAGGTTGTCAGCACTTTCTCCAGCCGCTCTGACCCGAAAATGCGCATCAAATCGTCTTCCAACGAAAGGTAGAACGACGAACGACCCGGGTCACCCTGACGGCCTGACCGGCCACGCAACTGGTTATCAATGCGACGGCTTTCATGACGCTCTGACGCCAGAACATACAGGCCGCCAGCCTCAATTACCTTTTTCTTTTCGTCAGCGTGTTCTGCTTCGATTTTGGTTCGGATTGCCACCGGATCTGCATCTGGGTCAGCGTCCAATGCTTCAAGCACCTTCAACTCGACGTTACCGCCCAGCTGAATGTCAGTCCCACGCCCGGCCATGTTTGTGGCGATGGTCACAGCACCCAATTTACCGGCATCAGCAACAATCTGTGCCTCTTGCTCGTGCTGGCGGGCGTTCAGAACGTTGTGGGGGATACCGGCTTCCGTCAGCATCTGGCTTAGCATCTCGGACTTTTCGATCGAAGTCGTACCCACCAATGCGGGCTGACCCTTGGCATGGGCGACCTTAACTTCTTCGATCATCGCCTGATATTTCTCAAGCGCAGAACGGTAGACCTGATCGTCCTCATCGACGCGCGCAACAGGCACGTTCGTTGGAACAACAACCACCCCAAGTCCGTAGATTTCAGCGAATTCTTCGGCTTCGGTTTCCGCTGTACCAGTCATGCCAGCCAACTTGTCATACAAGCGGAAGTAGTTCTGGAATGTCACCGATGCCAGCGTCACGTTCTCTGGTTTGATGTCGACGTGTTCCTTGGCTTCAATCGCTTGGTGCAGGCCGTCTGACATGCGCCGCCCTGCCATCATCCGGCCGGTAAATTCATCGATCAACATGACTTCGCCATCACGTACGATGTAATCTTTGTCGCGCTGGAACAACTTATGCGCACGCAAACCTTGATTAACGTGATGAACAATCGATGTGCTCTCGGGGTCATACATGGTCAGACCCTCCTCGAGCAGACCACGCGCATGCAGTTCTGTCTCAAGAAAATCGTTACCCTCATCGGTGAAGGTCACATTGCGAGTCTTCTCGTCCAGCTCATAGTGGTCCTCTTGAAGCAGCGGGATCACATCATCGACGATTTTGTACATCTCGGACCGATCTTGCGAGGGGCCAGAAATAATCAGTGGTGTCCGTGCCTCATCGATCAGAATGCTGTCGACCTCGTCCACAATCGCAAAATTGTGATGGCGCTGGAAAATCTGACTTAACTCAGATTTCATGTTATCGCGCAGATAGTCAAAACCCAGCTCGTTGTTTGTGGCATAGGTGACATCGCAATTATATGCAGCGCGTTTGTCTTCTTCGGTCATGTTAGACACGGCGGCACCGGTCGTCAGGCCTAATGATGCAAACACCTTGCCCATCCAGTCAGCATCGCGCTGCACCAGATATTCGTTTACAGTGACAATGTGTACACCCTTGCCTGTCAGCGCATTAAGGTATGCGGCCAGCGACGCGGTCAGTGTTTTGCCTTCGCCGGTCTTCTGCTCAGAGATATTGCCTTGATGCAGGAAAATTGCCGACATCAACTGCGTATCAAATGCCCGCAAACCCAAGGTGCGTCGTGCGCCCTCGCGGCAGTTGGCATAGGCTTCGGGCAAAAGGTCATCCAGGCTTTCGCCGTCCAATGCCCGCTTCCGCAGCTCTTCTGTTTTTTCCTTGAGACCCTCATCGGTCAGAGCAAGAAATTGATCTTCCAGCGCGTTGATTTGTTCAACCAGCGGGCCTGTCGCCTTGATTCTGCGGTCGTTGGGTGTCCCAAAGACTTTTTTGGCGAGTGTTCCGATGCCCAGCATGTAATCTCCTGCCGAAGTTATGTTCTATAGCGCCGATCCGCTTGCCGAGCCGCCGAACAACCCCTAGATACAAGGCTGAACGTACGCCAGAGCCGCGCCCATAGGGCGATGTAAGGGTCGTACCAAACCGTGTCAATGTAGCAGCCCCCCGTGGCAGCCAAACCTAGGACAGATACATGCAAAAAACCCTCACTTTCTTGGCACCTTTCGTGGTTGCCGCCTCGCTAGCCCTGCCTGTCGCCGCCCAAGACGAAGTTAAGGCCGATACCGTCGTCGCAACTGTAAACGGCACGGACATCACTATCGGTCACATGATTATTGCCCGCGCTACCCTGCCAGAACAGTATCAGCAGCTTCCTCCAGAAGTTCTTTTCAAAGGTATTCTGGACCAACTGGTGCAACAAACAGCGCTTTCGCAAAGCTTTGAAGGCGACCTGCCGGCGCGCGTTGCCCTGGCGATTGAAAACGAGCAGCGTCAATTAGTTGCGGGCGAAGTCATTGAAAAGAACATGGCGGTCCCCGTTTCCGAAGACGAACTGAACGCCGCCTATGAAGAAACATATGGGTCAGCCGAGCCTTCCGAAGAATATGATGCATCTCACATTCTGGTTGAGACCGAAGAAGAAGCGCTTGCCGTTATAGCTGAAATCAAAGGCGGCGCTAATTTTGCTGAGGTTGCGAAAGAGAAATCGACCGGCCCGTCAGGCCCCAGCGGCGGCAACTTGGGTTGGTTCGGCCCCGGCATGATGGTCCCTGAGTTCGAAGCTGCGGTTGTTGAGTTGGAAGTTGGGGCAGTTTCTGTCCCCGTTAAAACGCAATTCGGTTGGCATGTCATCAGACTGGCAGACAAACGCCTGAAAGACGCGCCACCAATGGAAGAAGTCAAAGCCGAGCTTGAAACTCAGGTCCGTCAGGTGCGCGTGCAGAAATCCATTGAACAGATGACAGAGGAAGCTGATGTCGATTTGTCCCCTTCCGAAGGCGTCGATCCAACTGTCATAACCAACCTTGGTTTGTTGGAGTAACCAAGCATGGGCAAGATAACTGCCGTTTCGCCCCTTGCGCCCAAACAATTTCCTGTTCTGCCTGTCATTGACGGGGTTCGGTTTGCAACCATCGCTGCCGGTGTGCGCTATCAGGGTCGCACCGATGTGATGTTGGCTGAATTGGCTCCGGGCACGACCATTGCAGGTACGTTCACCAAATCTGCGACGCGGGCAGCGCCTGTCTTGGACTGTCAGGCCAAGATTGGCGGGACATCCGATGCGGGTGCCGCTATTTTGGTGAATTCGGGCAATGCGAATGCGTTTACTGGAAAGGACGGCGTGGTCGCCGTCGAGGCGATTACTGAAGCAGTTGCCAAGGTTTGTGATATTCCACAGTCGCGGGTTTTCACTTCTTCGACTGGCGTTATCGGCGAACCATTGCCGTATGACCGCGTTACGGCAGTTTTGTCCGACCTTAAGGGTAAGCTTGACGCAGGTGGCATCGCGGATGCGGCCAAGGCGATTATGACCACCGACACCTTCCCCAAAGGGGCCACCGCTACGGTTACGATCGGGTCGAAAACAGTCTCTATTGCAGGGATTGCAAAGGGTTCAGGTATGATCGCACCTGATATGGCCACAATGTTGGTTTATATCTTTACCGATGCGGTGGTAAACCAATCCGCACTTCAGAAAATGCTGTCCAAATATACAGACAACACTTTCAACTGCATCACAGTCGACAGCGATACATCTACCTCTGACAGCCTGATTTTGGCGGCAACTGGTGCATCTGGCGTCGATGCCAGCGACAGTCAAGAATTCGCCGACGCGTTGCATGGCGTCATGTTAAACTTGGCCCATCAGGTGGTTCGGGACGGCGAAGGCGCGACAAAGTTTGTCGAAATCGCTGTAACTGGTGCCGCAACGGACAAAGATGCCAAAATTCATGGCATGGCGATTGCCAATTCTCCGTTGATCAAAACGGCTATTGCAGGCCAGGATCCGAACTGGGGTCGCGTAGTGATGGCGGTCGGTAAATCAGGTGCCTCCGCGGACCGCGACCGCCTGTCGATCCGCTTCGGTGACATTGAAGTCGCCAAAGACGGTTGGCGCAGCCCCGACTACTCTGAGGAAGCTGCCGCCGCTCATATGAAGGGCCAAAATATCGTGATCGGCGTCGATTTGGGCCTAGGGACCGGTAAAGCGACAGTTTGGACCTGCGATCTTACGCACGGCTATATCGACATCAACGCAGATTATCGTTCGTGAAGACGGTGTTGGTCTCGGCCGTGGCCTTGATCGACGTGGACGGGCGCGTGCTTTTGGCACAGCGCCCGGCCGGCAAGTCTATGGCGGGTCTATGGGAATTTCCTGGCGGGAAAGTCGAGACCGGCGAAACGCCCGAAGCTGCCTTGATCCGCGAACTGCAAGAAGAGCTGGGGATCGACACATGGGCGTCGTGCCTTGCCCCGTTAACGTTTGCCAGCCACGCTTATGATGATTTCCATTTGTTGATGCCGCTTTTTGCGTGCCGCAAGTGGGAAGGCACACCGCATGCGCGCGAGGGGCAAACATTGAAATGGGTCCGTGCAAATGCCCTCAAGGATTATCCGATGCCAGCAGCGGATATACCATTGATCCCGATACTTAGGGATTGGCTGTAAACACCATCGAGTGATTGGTGTTAGTGGTTGTCAGATAGTGTGCACTTGTTGCGTTTGCTGCTAGACACATCAAAAGTACCACTTATAAGTGAACTACAGCCAAGTCTCTGGGGGATTCAAATGCTACGCACTATAACAATTGGTACCACCGTGTCTGTTCAGGGCATCTTTGTTCGCGACATGCCCGATGGTCGTGTTTCCGTGAAGGTCGGCAACGACATTTACACAGGCAGGCCAATCGATAAATGCTAAGTGTTCTAGCCTAAATTTTGAACCATTCGGTGTCTTGAGGCGTTAAAAATCGAATACACCAGCAGGTTCAGAATGAAGCCCAATACCGTTACCATAATCCTTAACAGCGGGTCTGGGCGCAAAGATGGCCATACCCGAAAAAAGTCTATCGCTGACCGCTTTCAAACCCACGGGATCAAAGCCAAATTCGTCACTTTTGAACCGAACAGTGACCTCGCCAAAATCGCTGAGGACGCCGCGAAAGTTGACCCTGACATTACAATCGTTGCCGCAGGTGGGGATGGGACCATTTGTGGCGTAGCGGCAGGTTTGCGCGGCCAACCCAATCAGATGGGTATCATTCCGTCCGGGACATTCAATTATTTCGCCAGATCACTCGATATCCCCGAAACAGTAGACGAAGCGGTTGATGTGATAGCATCAGGACTTTCGCGGGCGACCGACATCGGTATCATCAACGACAGGGTGTTTTTGAACAACGCCAGCATCGGTGCTTATGCCGCAATCCTTCAGACACGAGAAGGGGTATATGAACGGTGGGGCCGTAGTCGAATTGCAGCCTATTGGTCCGTTGCCAAGGCTTTGGCAAGGTTTCGGTCGCCACTAAGGCTAACCATCACGGTGGACGGAAAATCATTCAAACACCGCACCTCCCTAGTTTTCGCGATCACTAACTCATTTCAGTTAAAGGAAATGGGCCTTAGCGGCGAGGAATGTATTGCCAAAGGCGGTATGGTTTTGCTGATCGCGCCCGACACAAATCGGTGGAAACTTTTCAAACACGCCGCATCTTTGGCGTTGGGAATTGCAAAGCATGAAACAGATTACGAAATGCATTGCGGTAACGAGATTGACCTTGAAATGCATAACAAGTCCCGCCCGGTCGCCTGTGACGGAGAGCTGGAGCGGATGGAGGGCCCATTTAAGCTGAGGATGCAACGGGATGTACTGACTTTGCTCGTGCCTGCGGGTTCCGGGGCGGCAGTTAGATGAGCCGAATTATCCATCTCTCCGACCTTCATTTTGGAAAGGACCGTCCAGACCTCCTAGGCCCGCTACAAGACAGTGTGAACCGTCTGAACGCAGAGCTGGTCGTGATATCTGGCGATTTGACGCAGCGCGCACGCAATCACCAGTTCGCAGCAGCGCGGGATTTCATAGCAAAAATTGATGCGCCGGTTCTGACGGTACCGGGCAACCATGACATTTTACTTCACCGCCCTCTGACCAGGTTCTTTGCGCCGTGGCGGCGATATAGAAAGTGGATCAACGCAGATCTAACGCCAGAGTTCGAAACAGGTAATATGATCGTGATCGGGCTCAATTCGGTCGATAGATTTGCATGGCAGGCGGGTCGCGTTTCGGGGCGGCGTTTAAGCCATGCCTGCACTGCGATGGAAAACGCGCCCGCTCACAAGGCGCGCGTTATCGTCATGCATCACCCGCTTCAACATCCAGTGGGCTCTCACAAAACTCCCGCACGAGGAGCTGAAAAAGCCCTGGACCAATTGTTATCCAGCGGTGTCGAAATGATTATGTCCGGCCACCTACATGTTTGGCACGCTGAGAATTTTGAAGTGACGTCGGGCAAGCATAGTGCGGTTCAGCTGCATGCTGGCACAAGCCTGTCGACCCGCGTCCGTGGAGAGCCAAATGACTTCAACGTAGTCGACATATCGCCCGAATTTTTCGATGTGCAAAGGCTCAGCTTCGATGAAGACAAGCAACAGTTTGAAACGACAGAAGCCCGACAATTCAGCCGGGCTTCTGTTAACTCTTGATTTCGCAGATAGTTAGTCGAGCGTGCGAACAACTTCTTCGCGCGTAAAGATTTCGATGACATCGCCAGGGCGGATATCTTCGTAATTCTCGAACGCCATACCACATTCCTGACCTGACGGCACTTCGGACACTTCGTCCTTGAAGCGTTTGAGCGTCTTCAATGTACCCTCGTGGATCACAATATCGTCGCGCAGCAAACGTACACCAGCGGCGCGGCTTGCCTTGCCTTCGGTAACCAAACAACCAGCAACCTTGCCAACACCGGTCACTTTGAACACCTCTTTAATCGACGCGTAGCCGATAAAGTGTTCGCGGATTTCGTTGCTTAGCAGTCCGCTTGCGGCGGCTTTTACATCGTCAACCATGTCATAGATGACCGAATAATACCGGATCTCTACACCCTTTTGGTTTGCTGTTGCACGGGCCGATGCATTGGCACGTACGTTGAAACCAATGATTGGCGCGTTCGATGCTTCAGCCAGACCAACATCAGTGTCGGTAATCGCACCAACGCCCGAATGAAGAACCCGTACACGCACTTCGTCGTTTCCGATTTTCTCCATCGCCTGAAGGATCGCTTCGGCAGAACCTTGAACGTCGGCTTTGATCAGCAATGGCAGTTCGGACACATCAGCATCAGCCTTGGCATTTGCCATCAACTGTTCCAGCGTCGTTGCAGCACCCGCAGCAGCACGTTTATCCTTGGCAGCGTTGGCGCGGTATTCAGCGATCTCGCGTGCCTGTGCTTCGGTATCTGTCACGTTCAGAACGTCACCTGCAGCAGGTGTACCGTTCAGGCCAAGGACCTCGACCGGCACGGATGGACCTGCTTCTTTGACGCGCTCGCCTTGATCATTGATCAGCGCACGAACCTTACCGAACTGTTCACCTACAACAAAAATGTCACCCTGGCGCAGCGTGCCGTTCTGAATCAGAACAGTCGCAACAGGGCCACGACCTACATCAAGCTGCGCTTCGATCACGGCACCAACGGCGGCGCGATTTGGGTTAGCTTTCAATTCCAGCAGTTCCGCCTGCAGCGAAATCGCTTCAAGCAGTTCGTCAAGACCCTGACCCGTAGTGGCAGAAACCTCGACGTCCTGTACTTCACCGGACATCTTTTCAACGATAACTTCGTGCTGCAACAGATCGGTGCGTACTTTGTCAGGGTTCGCCTCGTATTTATCGATTTTGTTGATTGCCACGATCATCGGCACCTTGGCCGCTTTTGCGTGGTTAATCGCCTCGATCGTCTGAGGCATCACAGCATCATCCGCCGCAACAACCAATACAACAATATCAGTCACCTGTGCACCGCGCGACCGCATCGACGTGAACGCCGCGTGGCCGGGGGTGTCAAGGAAGCTTAGAACCTGACCCTTATCGGTTGTCACCTGATAGGCACCGATGTGCTGAGTAATGCCACCCGCTTCGCCGGACTGAACTTTGGCTTTGCGGATCGCATCAAGCAACGATGTCTTACCGTGGTCAACGTGACCCATGATCGTAATGACCGGAGGACGCGTCACCAAATCTTTCGGATCGTCCATATCTTCTTTGATCACATCTTCAACGTCGGCATCCGAAACCCGGACTACTTTGTGGCCGAATTCTTCGATGATCAACTCGGCGGTATCAGCGTCGATTGTTTCGTTCTGCGTCACCATCATGCCATTGTTCATCAGCGACTTTACGACAGCACCAACGCGTTCAGCCATACGGTTTGCCAATTCGGAAACCACAATCGCCGGAGGCAAGTTCACATTGCGCACGACCTTTTCGCGCTCAACCGTTCCACCCATCGCTTTTTGACGCTGACGTTCCTGCTTGCGCTTCATCTGCGCCATCGAACGCTGACGGCCACCTTCGCCGCCTGTCAACGCTTGGTTCACAGTCAACTTGCCAGAGCGACGATCGTCATTGCCCTTGTTACGCTTGTTGGTTTCCTCGCGGTCACCTTCTTTCTTGCGTACCACCGGGGCGGGTGCGCCACCTTTGGTGTTAGGCAACTTGGCCGATGCCGGCTGGGCCGTTGGCGCAGGTGCTGCCGCTGCAACTGCCGCTGCTTCGACTTCTTCCTTGCGACGGGCATCCTCTTCGGCTTTCGCCTTCAGGCTTTCCTCGCGCTCGCGTTCCTCAGCCTCTTTGGCTTCGATTTCGGCACGACGACGCTCGCGGTCTTCGGCGCGTGCTTTTTCGTCAGCAACACGTGCTTCCGCTTCCTCGGACTCGCGGGCGCGGGCGGCCTGAACAGCCTTCAGGCGGCGCTCCATCTCGGAATCTGTGATACCTGCCGGCCGCTTCTTGGGATCACCAAGGGACGGGTTGGCACCGGTGCCGGTTTTGGCACCCGCAGGTTTAGGCACCACAACGCGCTTGCGCTTGGTCTCGACCACGACGTTTTTGGTACGCCCGTGGCTAAAGCTTTGCTTTACGTTACCCGGGCGCGCAGGCGCGCCACGCAGGCCCAATGTCTTTTTGCCGTCACTATCGCTCATCTAGCTCGTCTATCCTTTCGGGTGACCGTTGCCACCCTCGTTTATGCGTACGCCTCTTAGCCGTTGGGCTTCCTCTACAACACGAGAGGTGAGTCCACCAGAGGCGAGCGCCCCATGTATCACAGTTTGGCGTCCGAATGCCAAACCCAATTCGTCTGCCGTCAACCAACCAATGTAATGGCCAAAGTGCGGCGTACTTAGTTTCGATTTGCCGCGACCCGATCCATCTACTGCTTGGATCAGAACCTCGGCTTCTTCCATTTGCAGCCAACCTTTGACCTTTTCGTATCCCGCAACGGCCTTACCGGCCTTGCGCTGAAGCGAAATTAGATCAACCACACGGCGGACGAGCTGTTTTTCAACTTCGTCTACCAATCCTTCATCAACCTTAACAGGCTGTTTAGCTGCGCGGGCAAACAGCCCTTTCTTCACAGCTAGTTGCAGCGCTTCACGATCAGCCGCTACATAAATGCCCCTACCTGGCAGCTTTCCCAAGATATCCGGGAAAATTTGCAGATCAGGACCAACCACGAAGCGGATCAGACCGTTTTTAGGCTGCACTTCGCCAGTGGCGATGCATTTCCGCTCTGGACCGTCTTCCCGGTCTTTAGAAACGCCACCGCGCACCATATCGTTCCCCAAGGCCCTGCGATCAGGCCTCGGCCTCCTCGTCTTCTACGTCGTCTTCTTCGACTTCGGTTTTTTCAAGCTCGGCCGGATCAACCCAACCCAGCAACACGCGGGCTGTCATGATCAGGTGCTGCGCTTCTTCTAGCGACATGTCAAACGGTTCCAACGTACCGTCGTCTTTGGTCCGCACGCCATCAACTGTTGTCCAGCCACCGGCCAGCTCCCAATCTGCGCATGTCGCAAAGTCTTCCAGCGATTTCACGTCATCATTGGCCAACGCCTCAATCATTTGGGGTGTCAGACCTTCGAATTCAATAAGCGTGTCATCTACACCCAATGCACGGGCTGCATCCAAGGCCGCTTTGTTCTGCGCTTCCAGCACATCGCGGGCACGGGCCTGCAATTCGCCAGCTGTCGCTTCGTCAACGCCGTCGATGACCAACAGTTCGTCAACTTCGACATAGGCAACTTCTTCGAGGTTGGTGAACCCTTCGGAGACCAACAACTGGGCAAAGAATTCGTCCAGATCAAGGTTGTCCATGAATAGTTTGGTGCGCAATTCAAACTCGGCCTGACGGCGCGCGCTTTCTTGCTCTTCTGTCATGATATCGATTGTCAAACCGGTCAACTGCGATGCAAGACGCACGTTCTGACCGCGACGGCCAATCGCTAGGCTCAATTGCTCTTCTGGAACGACGACTTCGATCTTGCCAGCTTCTTCGTCCAGAACAACTTTGGACACTTCGGCAGGCTGCAGCGCGTTAACCAGGAATGTAGGCTGGTCTTCGTTCCACGGAATGATGTCGATCTTTTCACCCTGAAGTTCATTCACAACAGCCTGAACTCGCGAACCGCGCATACCAACACAAGCACCGACAGGGTCGATGGAGCTGTCATGAGAGATCACAGCGATCTTGGCGCGCGAACCCGGGTCGCGGGCGACTGCTTTGATCTCGATGATGCCATCATAGATTTCTGGCACTTCCATTTTGAACAGTTCGGCCATGAATTCTGGCGCTGTACGGCTCAGGAAAATCTGCGGGCCGCGCTGCTCGCGGCGCACATCCTTGATGTAAACGCGGATACGGTCGTTCGGGCGATAGGATTCGCGGCCAATTTTCTCGTTGCGACGCAGGATCGCTTCGCCAGCGCCCACATCGACAATGACGTTGCCGTATTCTTCACGCTTGACCAGACCGTTGATGATCGTGCCGGCGCGGTCTTTGAATTCTTCGTACTGACGATCACGCTCGGCTTCACGCACCTTTTGCAAGATCACCTGCTTGGCGGATTGAGCGGCGATACGGCCCATTTCAACTGGCGGAACTTCTTCGCTGAATTCCTGACCGATCTCGGGGTTGGCCATGTATTGCTTGGCCTGCTCAACGGTGAATTCCGACTGGTAATTCTCAAGCTCGTCATCTGCTACGACGGTACGCACGCGGGTAAATGTCGCGCGGCCGGTCTTGCGGTCGATCGCAACACGGATGTCCATTTCAGCGCCATAGCGCGACTTTGCGGCTCGAGCGAGCGATTCTTCCATCGCTTCGACCACAAGATTGGGGTCGATCATCTTTTCGCGTGCAACAGCCTCGGCGGTTTGCAGCAGTTCCAGTTGGTTGGCAGATGTAATGGCCATTTAGTCGTCTCCCTCGGTGGACCCTTCGGTCTCGATGTCATCGAATTTGGTTTCGTCAATTGCACCCGACGCTTTGCGCTGGCGCAGCATTTCTTTGATCAGATCGTCAGTCAGGACCAGTTTCGCGTCCGTAAGCCAATCGAACTTCAGGCCAATCGTGCCTTCTTCGACGTTGATCAACACTTCGTCGCCGTCGATCCCGGCCAACGCACCCTTAAAGCGACGGCGGCCATCAATCAGATCACCAGTTTCAATCTTGGCCTCATAGCCTTCGAACATGTCGAAATCCTTGAGACGCGTCAGTGGCCGGTCGATACCGGGGCTGGAAACTTCCAGCGTGTATTCCTCGATGATCGGGTCTTCTACGTCCAGTACGGCGCTGACGGCCTGGCTTACCAAAGCCAGTTCATCAACTTCGATCCCACCATCGGGGCGGTCGGCCATTATCTGCAACGTGGTCTGTTTTCCCGACATCAGGCGAACGCGTACCAGTTCAAACCCCATGTCCTCGATCACCGGTGTGATGATCTCGGCCATGCGGCGGTCAATGGCGGCTTTGGCAATCAGGTCGTTGTTCATAGTCTCACTTATCGTCCTGCAATTTTCAGCAGGCATAAAAAAACGGGCGCGCGGCCCGTGTTCAAGATCGGTGGAGCATTTGGTGTGGACCCGAACGCGCCGCTGTTGAGATGGGATATACGCCTTGATGCGCGTAACTGCAAGCCCCGTTAGGCGAACCACCAGCGCTCTGCCGCCCGTAGGTTGTCTAGGGGGCGATGCTGGCCGGTTTTAACAGGCATCGCCACGGTGCAAGATACAGCGTGGGTCATCCCACGGGAAAACGGCAACGGGGTGATATCATCAAGCCCGCTGACCAGACCGGAATCGCCGAGATCAGCGGCATCGACCAGATATTCAGCCAACGCCTGCGCCCGAACCGCGTCTGACGGTACTGAAACCAGCTCGACTGCGTCAAACCATCCGGCAGTGTTCCCTTTGTAATGATCTGACACGCGCTCGGCCAAAACCTGCTGGCCCGGCGTGAACCGTTTCAGACGGTATAGACCCGTTCCGATACCCAGATCGGCTGCACCAGCGGGCTTAATGATATGGTCAGGCCCCGCCAGCGTGAAAGGAAGATCCATCGCAGGATCATCAAGGGCGATGCAGATCTGACAGTCGTTCAATATCTCGACTCGCCCGGGCAACTGCAAAGACCCTGCAACATCCCGCGTCGTCATCGGGCGGCCGTCATGAAACGCAACATCCTGACGCAGGTCGAAAATCCAAACCCGGCCGTCATCCGACCCCTGCCAACCGGTCGCCAATTCACCACGCAAAGTCCCGTCGGCAGCCACCTCGGTCAGGGTGTCATATATCAGCCCTTGGCGCGCAATCTTCATAAATAGGCCATTGCCATGAACCCAACTGTCGCTGCGCTTTGCACCGGAAAGCGCCATGCGGAAACGCCCGCCCGGTTTAGGCATCGCAGCTGCAGACACGCCCGTTGCTGCCAGCAAAGCCGCAGCAGCACCCGTGGCAAACAGCGCACGGCGATCCATCAAGGAACGGGTTTTGGTCATTGGGAGGCAATCCTATCCATCGTGCGCACTAATTCTGCACTGATCCCCGGCTCTGACAAGGCATGACCAGCATCACGCACCATCTTTAGTTCGGCATTCGGCCAAGCCTGCGCAAGGTGATAGGCGCTGGTTGGGGGGCAAATCATATCATAGCGCCCCTGAACGATGACGCCGGGAATATGAGCAATGCGTGGAACATGGGCAAGAATCTGCCCATCAAACTCAAGAAAACCCGCATTCGTGAAATAGTGATTCTCGAGCCTCGAAAAGGTGCGCGAATATTCCCCCGGCCCTTCATGCATGCCACCAGCCGAATGGATTGATGCAAGCGCGTTTTCCCATGCTGCCCAAGCCTTGCCGTACTTGATCTCGATCTGCATGTCGCCACAGAACAGCCGCCGATGATAGGCGGCAATCAAATCATCGCGCTCATCAATTGGAATCAGGTTCATAAAACGCGCCCATAAATCCGGCCAAAATTTGCCAGCGCCGCCGCCGTAAAACCAATCCAGCTCCGTTTGGGTCATCATAAATACACCGCGCAAAACTATGTTGCGCACGCGGTCGGGATGGGCTTGCGCATAGATCAACGCAAGCGTCGCGCCCCAGCTGCCGCCAAATGCGATCCATTTTTCGATGCCCAGCGCTGCGCGAATACGCTCGATGTCGGCAACCAGATCCCAAGTCGTGTTATTGGAGACCGAAGCAAACGGTTTGGACCGCCCACAACCGCGCTGATCAAAAAGAATAATGTGGTATTTTTCGGGGTCAAAATAGCGCCGCATCGACGGGCTGCAGCCACCACCGGGACCACCATGCAGGACGACAACGGGTATCCCCCTAGGGTTTCCACATTGCTCGAAATACACACTATGTCCATCGCCTACGTCCAGCATCCGCTGATCAAATGGATCAACGGGGGGATAAAGATATTGCACTGCGCGCTTTTGGTCGGGGAATTTGTCCATTACAGCCCTATATAGTCTTTGGACATAAAAGAGCACAGAGAGATCAGAATGCAAGCGCCACTAAGCACCGTTGACCCCGCCGAGATTGAAAAGTTTCAGGCCATGGCCGCCGAATGGTGGGACGAGAATGGCAAATTCAAACCCCTTCACATGCTGAACCCCTGCCGACTGGATTATATCACCAGCCAGATTGCCGGCGAGTTTGACCGCGATCTAAAGACACCCCTCCCGTTCAAAGGACTCCGTATCCTTGATATCGGCTGCGGTGGCGGGCTTTTGTCTGAACCGATGGCGCGTCTGGGTGCCGATGTTGTTGGTGCCGATGCAGCCGAACGCAACATTCCAGTTGCACAAGTTCATGCTGAACAATCCGGCCTGACCATCGACTATCGCCATACGACAGCCGAAGCGCTGGCCGAAGCTGGCGAGCAATTCGATGTTGTTATGAACATGGAGGTTGTCGAGCATGTTGCCTCCCCCATCGATTACCTGACCGCCTGTCGCCAATTGTTGAAGCCCGGAGGATTACATATCTGTTCGACCCTCAACCGTAATCCAAAATCCTTTATGATGGCGATTGTCGGGGCTGAACACGTTATGCGCTGGCTGCCGAAGGGCACGCATGATTGGTCAAAATTCATCACGCCGGACGAATTGTTCGATCTGTTACGCAACGCGGGGCTAACCCCGGTCGATCGCAAGGGATTCGTATTTAACCCGATCACGTGGTCATGGAGCCTATCTGATCGCGACCTTAGTGTGAATTACGTGACCGCCAGCACAAAGCCCGCTTAGCGGGCTGCTGCCGGAAAACGACTTAATCCTCGGAATGTCTGCGCAACGCCCGCAATGTTTCGAGGGTGGCACGCACCTGATCTTCGCCCAACTCATCCGCCACATTATTGATCAGGGGCGTAATCGAGCGGATTGCATCGTCACGGGCGTTTCGCCCAGCGGGACTGATCGCCACCATCTTGCGGCGGGCATCATCCCAATCTGGCCGAATGTGCACATATCCGGCGAAAAGCAGCTTGTTCAGGGTGTTGGTCATAGCACCCCGTGTAACATTGAACGTTTCGGCCAACTGCGCAGGTGTTTTTTCCCCATCATGCCAGGCCAGATTATTCAGCACCGAAAAATGCGAAATTTCCATGCCCTTAGGCAACACCCGCGTCAAACGGTTGCGCATCCTTTGATCCGCAGACAGCAGTTCGCTGATCAAAGTAATCGCGAGTGAATTTCGGTTTTCAGTCATATCTTTGTTAAGGTGCCTGAAAATCACGACGGTTGGCAAGGCTTGGCACGCGGCGGCGTGCTTCGGCAAGGCGGTCCATATCCATCTCGAACGGATAGACGCCAGGGGCTTCTCCTGCATCCAAGATCACTTCGCCCCAAGGGGCGACCGCCAGTGAATGACCATATGTAAACCGTGTCTGGTTCATTTCACTTAGATGTTCGCCGGTTTGCGCTGGGGCCAACACAAAACATCCCGTTTCAATCGCCCGCGCCCGCAGCAGCGTATGCCAATGGGCGGCACCTGTGACCGGTGAAAACGCGGCTGGCATCGTCAAAATGTCAGCGCCCGCATTTGCCAGCGCCTGATACAACATCGGAAAACGCATGTCATAGCAGATGGTCATCCCCACTTTGCCAAAGTCCGTATCGGCAACAACAGCCTTGTCGCCCGGACGATAACTCGCTGATTCGCGATAACTTTCAGTGGCATCGATATCAACGTCGAACATGTGGATCTTGTCATAGCGGGCGACGACCTGCCCCGTGGGGTCGATCATGAATGATCTGTTGGCAAAACGCCTATCAGCATCGACTGTTTTCAATCCAAGCGACCCGATCAGCAGCCAGATCGCCTTATCCCGCGCCACATCGCGCAGGGCGGCTAGGGTCTCGTCATCTGCCTCGTCGGTCAGCACAGCGCGTTGATGCTCGCGGCTGGTCGACACACAATTTGTGACTTCAGGCGTCAGCACAAATTGCGCGCCCTGATCCGCCGCATCCCGCACCATTTCAACCGTACCCGCCAGATTGCGGGCCGGATCATCAGTGACGTTTAATTGGACCAAGGCCGCTCTCATCATGCTGCCAACAACGCGTCCAGTTTGCCCGCACGTTCCAGCGCGTACAAATCGTCACAACCGCCCACATGCGTTTCGCCGACGAAAATTTGCGGGACAGTTCGGCCCCCATTGGCACGCTGGATCATCTCTGCTTTCCGCTCGGGGTGGGCCAGAACGTCGACTTCGGCAAAGCTGACGCCTTTTTCATTCAGCAATCGCTTGGCCGAGTGGCAAAATCCGCAAAGCGGCGAGGTGTAAATCTCAACGGGTTTCATTTCTGTGTCCTTTTCAGCAAATCAATTGAACACAGACTTAGGTGTCTTTGGCCACTCTTGCCAGTGTAACGACGCGTATCGGACCTGCGCCAGCATCAATACATGCACGCGCCGCAGCGAATAATGTGGCTCCCGTCGTCATAACGTCGTCAACAATCAGCACTGGCCGGCCCTGTATCCTGTGCTTCCGCTTTGGGTGGGCGCGAATCGCGTTCTCCAAGCTCTCAAACCTTTCGATCCTGGTTTTGCCATCCAAAGATGCTGTCTTGCGCACCCTTTGCAAAGCATCAGGGCACCAAGCCAGCCCTGTTTCCAAGGCCAACGCACGGCCCAACAAAGCCGACTGGTTATAGCGGCGCTTGATCAAACGCTGCCAATGCAGGGGAACCGGAATGATCAGCGTTTGGGCTGGCAGTTGGCCGCGAAAGGCACGGCCCATCCAGAGTGCGGCAGGTTTTGCGATTTCCTGTCTGTCGCCATGTTTTAGGGCCAAAACCATTTTGCGCCCCATGTTTGCGTATAAAAGCGCCGATCGCCCCTGAACCCAAGGCGGTGGGTGAGCAAGGCAACTGTCACAATGCGCCACCTCGTCTATGGTTCCGCCGGGCAGCGGGATACCGCAACTGTCACACACGACACCCCCAATAAAAGCCGTATCGCGCCAGCAAGGGCCGCAGAGGCCCGCATGTTGGTCGACCGCCCCGCCGCAACAAAGGCAGGCAGGCGGATAGATTAGACCAACAGCAGTTTGTATCTGGGCCAGCATGACCTTATTACCCCTCGCATGAACGCACAAAATATCCTCACGGACATCACCGCCCTAGCCCGCAACCGCAGTCGTGCAAATGATGACGGGCTGTTCCTTCACCGCGCTGCCTTGGATGAGGTCGAGGATCGGCTAAGCTTGGTTAACAGGACGTTTAAAAAACCTGCGATTGTCACCGGCTTTCCGCAGGCTTGGGGTGCTCTGCTCCATGAAGCGCCAGTTGTCCCAGATGCTGACACGTTGAAGCTGGATCAAAAGGCGCATGATCTGGTTGTGCATGCGATGGGATTGCATTGGGCCAATGACCCTGTGGGCCAGATCATCCAGTGCCGTCGCGCGTTAGAACCGGACGGGCTGTTTCTATCGGTCAGTTTCGGAGGGCAAACTCTAAATGAACTGCGGGCATGTTTAGCCCAAGCCGAGGCGCAGATTACGAGCGGGCTATCCCCCCGGATAGCACCGATGGCGGAACTGCGCGATATCGGGGGGTTGCTGCAACGCTCTGACCTTGCCCTTCCGGTTGCTGATTCTGTGACACTAAAAACCGAATACACCGACATCTGGCACCTGATGCGTGACCTGCGTGCGATGGGTGAAACCAACGCCCTGCAGTCCCGTCTGCGCCGCCCTACCCGTCGTGACGTGTTCAAAACGGCAGCAAAGCTGTATCAAGACAACTTTGCCACGGATACGGGCCGCGTCTCAGCCACCTTCGAAATGATCTTTTTGGCGGGGTGGGCCCCGTCGGATAGCCAACCAAAACCATTGCGCCCCGGATCAGCACAGCAGCGACTTGCCGAAGCGCTGGCCACTAATGAAACACCGCTGAGCGATTGACCTAGCAGGCAAACCGTCTATCTCACGGCTACTCACGTAAAAAGGATATCTAAATGACCAAATCTTGCCCAGTTCATGCCCAGCCGGATCACCCCAAGATCCCGACACCCAAGGTGGGCATTCTACTGGCCAATCTTGGTACGCCAGATAACTATGATTATTGGTCAATGCGTCGTTATCTGGGCGAATTCCTGTCGGATCGTCGTGTTATCGACTACAGCCCATGGCTGTGGCAACCGCTGTTGCAACTGATCATTCTGACCAAACGCCCGTTTACCAGCGGTGCTGCATACAAGTCGATCTGGAACGAGGAAGCAGGCGAAAGCCCCTTGATGACGATCACCAAAGCGCAAACTGCCAAGATCAAAGAGACAATGCAGGCGCGCTATGGTGACGCAGTTATGGTCGATTTCTGTATGCGTTATGGCAATCCATCGACCAAATCCAAGGTCGAAGCAATGGTCGCTGCGGGCTGTCAAAAGATCCTGTTTTTCCCGCTTTACCCACACTATGCTGGTGCCACATCTGCCACCGCCAACGACGCGTTCTTTGCCGCATTAGGAAAAGAAAAATGGCAGCCAGCAGCCCGCACGGTTCAGCCCTATTTCGACCGTCCTGATTATATCGATGCCTTGGCGACCTCGATCGAAAATGCCTACGCCAAGATGGAAACCAAACCGGACAAGCTGTTATGTTCCTACCACGGTGTTCCGCAGCGCTATCTGATGGAGGGTGACCCCTATCATTGCCAATGCCAAAAAACGACGCGCCTGCTGAAGGAGCGGTTGGGCTGGAACGACACCCAGATCATGACGACCTTCCAGTCGAAATTCGGCCCCGAAGAATGGCTGCAGCCTTATACGGTGGAAGAAGTCGCGCGTCAGGCCGAAGCGGGCAATAAAAAGATCGCCGTCTGTGCGCCCGCGTTTTCAGCGGACTGCATCGAAACGCTGGAAGAGATCAACGAAGAGATCAAGGAAAGCTTTGAGCATGCGGGCGGTGAGGTGTTTCACTATATCCCATGCCTGAATGACGACGAAATGCACATCAAAGCGCTGTCCAACGTGATCGAAGAGAACCTGCAAGGATGGATCGATTAGGCCGCATTTTCCCAGTCTCTAAGCTTTTGCCCGTTTGCACATTTGCACGGGCATAGCTTTATGTCTTTCTCGGGAAAAAAGACATAAAAAAAGGCGGTGCAGAACACCGCCTTTTTATTCAGTCACGTGACTAAATTAGTCAGCAACAGCAGCAGCTACGATAACGAGCAGCAGCAAAGGAATCAAAATACCCGAAGAAGAAGAGGTGGACTCTTCAACGATTACAGGTGCTTCGATGATTGGATCTGCCAGCGAGCCAGCAAATGCATTCGATGCGGCAGCTGTCAATGCAGCGGCGAGAACGAGTTTCTTCATATCATAACCTCCAGAAAAGGCGTGCCTCACAAGGTGATAGCACGCGCCCAAGACTTACCTCGTGAAACTTTCTAAACAGCATCTGCAGGCGATTGCAAACCCGGATTCAGCGTTTGAGGCTCACAATCACCAAAATATCGTCAAATAAGCAACACTTGAGTGCCTACATTGGTCAGTTCGAAAAGCTCGGCGATATGTTCATTGTACAAGCCAATGCATCCGTTGGACGAACGACGGCCAATCTTGCGCGTGTCATGGGTTCCGTGGATACGGTAATATGTCCAGCTAAGGTACAAAGCGTGCGTACCCAATGGGTTATCAGGACCCGGTCCGATAACCGCCGGCCATTCAGGGTTACGTTCAAGCATTGATGGGGTCGGCCGCCATGTGGGGCCAGTTACCTTTTGCACAACGCTAGTGCGGCCGCGGCGGGTCAACTCTGCGGTAAGTGGAACGCTGGACGGGTACAGCTTGTAAACCGACTCGTCCTCGGACCAGAAGTGAACTGCACGGCTATCGATGTCGACCAAGACGGCACCGTTATTTGTGTTGCTGAAATACGGACGCCAATCCAATGTCCGGAAGCTAGAGATATTTCGACGAACGGTTTCGGTTAAATCTCTCTCGGTTTCTGTCGTTTCGGCACCGTTTACGCTGCTTTGCGCGAGCGCTGGGCTTGCCAACATCGCGGCGCTACCGGCAAGAAATGCACGGCGCGAAGAAAGGGTAAACTTTTGGTCAGACATCGAATGTCTCCTGGGATTGGGAAAAGCCTGTAATTTTTACACATATATGACCCGAAAGTCGCAGTATCAAATCAAACCGGCGTCAACAGGCGCACTCACGCCGATGTGCGTTTGATCTGCAACGCTGGTCGCGGTAAGGCATCAAAAAATTTAATTGCGTGGAGCTGCGCCATGATCCGTCTGTTTTATATAATGATTGCCCTGTCCGTCGCGTTAGCGGCTTGTGCACCTACCACGTCCACAATTGGCACCGATGGCAAAGTACTGCCAAAAGTATACCGCATTGGCCGTGGTGATTCCGGAAAGCTTCAATTCCGGATGCTTGATTCTATCAACGCCCTGCGCGGCGCATCCGGTCTGGTGCAGGTTCAGCTTGATTCCAATCTGAACGCCGCAGCCGCAACCCATTCGCGCGACATGGCAAACCAGAACCGCCCTTGGCACTTTGGCTCTGACGGATCGTCCCCTGTGGATCGTATCCAGCGCGTTGGGTACACTGGCGCTTTGGTCGGCGAAGTGATCTCCGAGACGTACGAAACTGAATTGGAAACACTTGCCGCATGGATGGAACAACCTGACACACGCCGGATCATCATGGCGCCTGACGCGCGGAACATGGGGTTTTCCTGGCACCAGGAAAGCAGCGGCAAAATCTGGTGGACGATGGTCTTGGGCAAGTAACCCTGCGGATTACTTGCCCCCACACTTTCTAGTTTGAAATCAAGGGTTCAACGCGATCGGTGTACCATCACCCACCATCGCGTAGATATCTTCGATCTCCTTATTAGAGACTGAAATACAGCCCCAAGTCCAATCTTGGCGGTTCTTTTCTCCAGGTCTTTTCTGTCCGTGGATAAAGATATCGCCACCGGGGCTTTTTTCCAGCGCAGCAGCAACCGCGCGATCGTCTTCGTTCGGGTATGAAATCCCTAGCGACAGATGGAATTTGCTGTTCGGATTGCGACGGTCAATCAGATACAGGCCCTCGGGTGTTCTGCCGTCGCCCTCGTGCACCTTGTGCCCAACCGGCGCGAACCCCAGTTTAAAGTTGTAGGATTCTAGCACCTTGTCCTTGTGCATCAAGAACATACGGCGGTCCGACTTGTTGACGACCACATAGGTGACCTGTGGGCCATTGTAGCGCTTGAATTTGCTGTCACCGCCACACGCACCAAGTGCCACCAAAGCGGTGCCGCCCAAAATAAGATTTCTGCGTTTCATATACATGCCTCGTTTCGCCACGGCCTTTTCGACCTTTTATCAGCTTCGCCTAACATGTA